>Ga0224511_10001922_pt1 | contig 13344 bp, 8 predicted proteins | sample SF_May12_sed_USG_2_FD_169988 | JGI IMG/M metagenome (GOLD analysis project Ga0224511, IMG submission 169988) | Sediment microbial communities from San Francisco Bay, California, United States - SF_May12_sed_USGS_8_1 | ecosystem: Environmental > Aquatic > Marine > Sediment | place: USA...
CCTGCACCATGCGCGGGCGCTGCTCGACAAGAGCTTTGACTTTGACGTGAAACAATCGGAGAATATCCGGTACCTGGAGGACTGCGCGGGTAAGTGGGGGAAGATAGTTGATGAAACATGTGTGTATACATCGAGGGCTTGTTGCAAAACTATTGTAACTACCTCATTTTATATAAGGACTTACAATAGTTTTGCACCAAGCCCTCGACATGCTTTATTGTTATTTGATTAAGTTTGATAGCAAATCAATGCATCCCAACATATATATATATGTTCACTCAACTGCGGTGTTCTTGATAAAACCCTTTCATTTGGAACAAGGTTAATGTTCGTTGCGTCAAGGGAATTAAATGGGTAAAACCATTACAACAAACAGACATGCCTATTAAGTCCCTTTTAATGTTCACAAAACCAGATTGATCCATTAGACTATACTGAGTAACATTTTGTTCAAAATTATATGTATAAATATACAGGAAACACATTCGTGCGTAAGAAAGTGCCGTCCCGGTATGCGGTGGGTTCTGTTGAGTGCGAGGCGCTGTACCTGGACGTGCAGTGCGGGGAGGAGGGCACGTTCTACGTCACGTACGTGCCGAAACGTGCCGGCATGCACACCGTCTCCGTGAAATGGCAGAACCACCACGTGGAGAACAGTCCCTTCAGGATCAAGGTGTGCGAAGGGGATGCTATTTTCATACTTTTGCAGTGAATCTAACTACCGGTAGATTTATATGTATATAGCATTGACAGCAACATTTTTTATTAACAATGTACCTTTTTGTGGGGAACAATACCGTTACATGTAATTTCATTGAACATAAATTTACTTTTTTACACAGTATAATAGTGCATGGTATTAGAATGTTGCTTAAAGGGCTTAATGAAAGAACAAGAAGTCTCCAACAATATCTCACATACCCTGATGTTTAATTGCACGGATTCTCTGTACGTGGAACAGGTGTACAAGGCGTCGCACATCTCGGCGCGGCAGCTGAAGGGCGCCCAGGAGCGGCGCGTCATCTACGACTCTCTCTCGTTCTCCAGCCACAGCACGGACTTTCTGGAGGCACCGGAAACGCCACACGAACAGAACGAGGTGGCCGTCACGCAGCGCTCGGTCACCGGCCACTCGAAGGCTAAAGCTTACGGCAAGGTATAGTCATTTGTCAACAAATGTCCAATCCGTTTTGACTGCAAATAACTTATAAAATGCAACGTGTTTAAGTGCTTTATATCCAATAGCTATCTTTGACGTCAGCCAAGGGGAAAATTCGAAACCTGTAAGTATTATCTATAAAAGACTAGTCGTAATATGTAATTTATACATGTTTTATGACGGTATGATTTTACAGGGACGTCAGCTGACGGTGACACGACGTCGGATGTTACGTCGGATCATCACACGTAACGGCGAGGACATCGTGATCGAGGAGGCCATCTCACCGTCCCTCTCACGTCAGTCCAGCATCACCGACAACTCGGACGAGGATTCCAGGTTCGCATATAGCTAGAACGTACCAGTTACATTATTTCCTTAACGGTAAACTTAATACAAAATGTTATGTCGATAAACAGTTTTTTTCTCATATAACATATGGTTCCCCGTTATCTGCTGTGATTTAAACGTTTATATGTTAATGTCATAAATCCCAGACGAACCATACAGCAGAACCATTAACATAATATTATCAAAGAATATGACTTTCTAAGATGAATCATCAGGCGACATTTTACATGTATTATTATTTCATTTTTGAAACAAGATTGAACAGTTTGAACGTTTTTCATATCAAGGGGAGGTAAATATATGAACAAAATATTTCCTTTTACAATGTTTAAAGGCATGTATATTAAAACAGTGTTTTTAAATTCTGTATGGATGCAATTTAAACATAAACTATAAAACAAATTCTTTGTTTGTTATTTCACTTAAGTGAAAAATATATTGAGTTGAAAACTCCAGTCTCAGTGTTTGTTGCGTTTATGCGTTTATTGTTTTATTGTTATCACGAAGTGTATGCGCAATAATGATGGGATTATAATGAAAGCAAGTTTAATTTATGATTTAATGTTCATGGCCATGACATTTTAAATTTGATTAGACATGTTCGTCTGCATGGCGAGGACAAGACGGCCGGTCGCTCCGCCACGCCACCACGGCACGCGCACCTTGGCACCGTGCCAGAGGAACGCGGGTCCCGCGATAGTGACGCCTTTATCAACGCTGACGGCCCCCACAGTCGCCAGTCACCGTTCAAAACCACGTACAAATGCACGGAGATAAACGAACACAATCGTCTGAACGATAGTGTGGATAAACAAAGCCAGCAAAATGCACATACAGCTGATTTTGTCAATTATAACGGACGTAATACGCAGTGTGACACATTCGGTGTTGACGGCGGTGTCTTGTCAGACTCTCCTTCTAGAAGTCCACAGAGACATGCGCTCAAGAGAACGCAGCTCCACGCTCGGAGGTATGTAGCTGCAAACTCTACGATTTACGGTAAGTCAGAAGACACTTTAAATAAAAACTCTTTGATTCGAATAGCTTGTTTTACATCAAGTTACATAACATTGAAAACAAATCTGACTATTTTCTTTTCTTCACCATGACGCGTTACGAACAGAGCGGCGACAACCCACCCCTACAAGGCGGCCGCCCGGCGCACGGTGTCTGACGGACCGCTGCACATCCGGCGTTCCATGGCCACGTTCATCGACTCGGACTCCGAACTATCGTCCGAAGGTTAGTGTACTTTGTGTCAGTATTTTATTAACCTGGTTTTCAAGGAAAACCGGTTATTGTAATGCTGAAGTCGGTGGGTGGGAGGGCGGGTGGGTTTGTGCGGGCCTCAACTTTTGGTTTCCGCTCAATAACTTGAGTTTTCTTTGGCCTATTGACGTCAAACTTGGCATGTATGTAGCTTACATGAAAATACAGCCCGGCATTGCTACTCGGGTATCTGGCATATTTTTATCTTGTACTAATGAAACCAACTTTCTGTGTTGGTACCAACCAAACTTGTATTATGACACTGCTTTGGGTTGCTACAGAGGTCTATGGAATCTAGGTAATTGTTTTGGGGGGAGATACTTGGTCTTTGAAAACCTGCTTTTTTGTATTACGGCGCTTCTTGTACTTAATTATTGTAGATTATGTTTTTGTAATTTTTTAAAAAGACCTACAGTTTTCTTACATTTTAAGCAAGTTGTTTGTATATATAACAAAAATATATTTAGGCATTTTATTTTTGTGAAGACACCTGTAATAGGCTTAACAGTGATATTAAGTTCATCAGGTCATTTACTGTTATATCAGATGGCAATGTGAGTTTTGTTTGAATTTAAACGTATTTGAAGCAGTACCTTTAATTCCTTCAACGTTTACCATGCCCTGACTTTTGGGTTGTTAAGCATACTTTTTTTAAAGCAACGCTCGTTTGATCAAAACTGATGCATTTTAAAAATGGAGAACATAAGTTGTAAAAAGCTTAGAAGCCATTGTCAAAGTTCTTACGAAACCAGAAAAACATACAGTAGTGTAAACAAATAATCAATGTCTTCAATCAAACTCGTATAATATGTAAATGTGAACGATTTTGTCTTCCCAGGTGGTCGCGTGGGTCACAACACCCCGTGCTCGGACCGCTCCCTACGTCACGCCGGCGTCTCGAACGGCGACTCGGCGTTCGCCTACGCGTTCTCTCTTACCGCGTCTGAGGAGGTGGGGTGTACATACATGTCGTTAATACTGGTATTGTTTTAGTATTTTATCATACATATGGTTATGCCCGTTAACCCAAGTTGGTGCTTGTTTTTGAAGTCACCAGAGCACGGTTTGGACATTAACATGGGAAAAAAACTAAACTATCCCTAAAAGTCTAAATAACTGCGTAATAGAGCATAAACAATAGGTACTATGTGCTAGTTTTTAAGAAAAATGTGCACAAACCAGGACAATTCCAATATACCATTCATTATGAAAAGAAATCATTTTCTTGTCCACGGACACAAAAAGGATTTACCTCATATTACATACATTTTTCATCTTTTATAATATGTAGTCACATTTTTTTAAGTGTCAGCCATTTTACATCACATTTCTTTGCTAAGACTCATACCTAAATAATATTTTAAGATAAGTACTTTTCAACCCAATTGTCTGTGCTCTAGCTCATTTAATCTACGCCGTATTCTATAACGTGACTTGTACGTTGTTTTAGCTGGAAAATACATGTAGAGTTCAGCGCATGCACCAGAGATCGTCAGTGGTGTGTCATCTTTCATTACCCTTCATTAAAACCGAGGCTGCTTCCACCCTTGCAGGCTATGCTTCCTGGTGACTTCCTTTTTTCCGATCAAGTTTGAGCGTACCTGATCAACATAAAAATATGATTAAAAGCAGAACTCATTGTGGCAAAACTTGTTTTTTCAGGTAGTACAAAAAATTGATTGTAGGTGTCTGTATTCACTCTGTTGTCTTAAAATTAGGTACCGGTAATATTTGAAAGAATTAATAAGCCGAATGTTTATGATACTACTAGATGAATGGTCTTATAAAATAGTTTATAGTCCAATAAATAGCGATGCATCATTATAAAACGTGTGCATTTTAACATGTTATATGAGGTATTTTGTCATCTACGTATATCTTTATTTTGTATAATGCAGCTTTTGTATGGGTGTACAAAGCAATGGAGTTGATAAAATGTGAAAATATAGAAGAAAACCATAGTTGCCTTTCAAAGAATATTTACGTGACATCGACATAAAATGAGGTTTCTGGAAACAGTCACGCCCCCGCTTAAATGTATGCTGGTAAATTTTCAGCAGTGACGTGAGAAAGCATTATTGAATTGCCTTGAAAGGAAATGAAATTTTGCTGCTGAACGGTTCCCATAGAGACGGACAAAAATCTCCACAATGTTTCTATGGTTCCGTGTTGTTGTTCAAGATTCCTTTGGTTCATTAAATCTCGTTCCGACTATTATCCCAGGTACATTATACAAAGGAATTTAGAAATTGTTATTTTCATGTAGCTTTATTAACTAGCTAAAAGCTTTTTTTTATTAAATCGAAGCCATTGGAGCTGACGGAAAAGTCTGAGCCTAGCGGAAAGACGAAGCTGCGTGCGGCGCGGTCACTACCCCTGATGCGGAAGTACTGGCAAAGGGACGTCGTGAATGCCCAGGCCGTCCATGGGCTCATCCGGCGGCTGGAGAATGTCCGGTCGGAGGAGAACGTGCTCGCAGAGGGCGCGCTCCGGACCCAGGAGGGGTCGGCTGGGATCGAGTCTGACGATCACATTGGGCATGCTAGCCATGGACGGGGTTCTCAAGGTCAAGACCAGGTCAGCACGAATACCCGATCTTCTGCGGGAAACTTTTTTAAGTTTCCTTCTTGCAGCGTAGATATTCCTGACTCTCCGCAAGAGAACAACACGAGACAAGTGCACAGCGACATTGAACTCCCCAAAAAGGGCAAGGCAAATGATAACGCGCGGATAGCGCCATTCACACTTCCTCGTGCGGCAGGGCTCACACGACAGTGTCCGGTGCAGAAAAACAGCAATGACTCATCCAGTGAGAAGACCGACTCCGGAAGTAAACTGACCGCTAGTCTGGATAGTGCGACTGGTGAGAATATATCTTTTCAAAGCATCTGCAAGCGTCAAGTGAACGACGATGCCAACGGGTGTGACCAAGGTTCTATTGTGGTGCCTAAAGCAAAGGTTGACAAAACCACACAGGTGTCCGCGTCGGAAATCACCAAGGAAACGGGCTGGGATTTGATTGAAAAAATTTATGTTTTTCTGATGAACATGGATTTAAGGACCGTTGTTTCTTACAAACAGGCATCTCACCAGACACATGAATTTGGAAACCAACAGAAGTTTTCCACAAAATCCGAGCATCGCAATTCTCTACCAAATGACGCAAACCTCTTTCGCTCTAATACATCTCAAGGTATCCACCATTATATTATGAGCGGCCCGAACCTACAAGATACACGTTACGAGGGGGTGGAGAACGCCGCCGTGAACGCCTGGTTTGACCGGAACGAGATCATGCTGCGTCCCTCCCGACAGCGTCTGGGAACCATGGAGACGGTGGACAGTGGTTTCGACGACCACCTCGCGTTCCACAACCGCCACGCCCGCCTTAGTCTGCCGACACTGAAAACCGGTACGTGTGACCTTGACTCGCTACTTCTAACTTGTAAGTTACACACATTCATTGTAGTGGCAAACCCAAAGGTATGTATACGTTGTAAACAATGTTGACTTTCAAATTACTTAAACACACATAGAGAAACGTTTATAGTGTGTCAAGTGTTTGTGCAAATACTACTATTTGCATCTAATTACTACGGATTATTTATTATACATAATCACTTTTAGCACCTATGTCGACTTGTACAAAAGATCAGTGTTTGTCGTTGAACATTAATTGTGTCAATGATATCCGTGTTTCGTTATTTGTTTATTGATTTACTGCCCATTTAGGTCATATCATGGCGGTCAGTTTACATATTAATACGTTCTGGGATGCACACAAAATAATAAAAGTATCCAGTACTAAATGCACACACACAAGCTAGTACAGTTTCCCTACTTTAAATGTAGAGGTGTTAAAGGGCATAACGTTGTATGTCCAAATCACCAAACTAGTTCTGTGCCAGGCCAGAGGTCGAGCCCACCACCCCTGGATTGACAGAATGTCATTGGTATCAACTAAACTATTAAGCCGTGCTCCATGTTGCAGTGAGCGGCCACACGCGGGTGTACCGGAAGCCGTACGCAGGTCCACGCGTGCTGTTCGAGCCCCGCCTTGTGACCAGCACGAGCTCCCACGAACAGTCGCAGGAGGTAAAGGACACCGGAAACGACGCGGACGACGAACTTGTGACTGGTACTTTACAAATATTTAGGGGTGACAAAAATAGTTGAATTCGCGTGGTCTTCTTTTTCATCCAATAGCTTTGCTTGAACGGTTTCCTAGGCGTAACAGCCAAAAGTTAGTGTATGTTTTATAATGCACGAGTATTCATTTTAATGCAGGCTTTGATGATGTATAGTACTGTTGTTTCCTGTTCTTTAATACTTTATACTTTAAATGTATATATAAGCATTGTACTCTTTATACGCTCCCTTTGACCTAACGGCGAATAGCGACTAACACTATTTTCAAAACACAGAAAGCAGACTTAGTAATACATGTATAAGTTTGAGGGGCGTATGATCTGTGCAACATTTCCTTCATCTTAACTAGATCTAAAATACATTTTACTAAAGAACATTCCCCACTACAGGCGATTCCCTTGCTGAGCTGCGTCCGCGTCCTCTGAAACGTCGACAGCGCCGCCTGAACCGCGAGGACTCCATCAGCCTTTCCGACTCGGAACTCCACGAACGTCGGAAACAACTGAAACGACGCACCCTGTCGTTCGATCATAGTGGTTCAAGGTGGACCGATTCGTCGACAGACATTGAACAGAAAAGAGAGGAGTTTCGAAAGGCGTTTCTCATTCCGTTAAAAAGTCAAAAGAATGACGGTTTAAATAGAAATGTGAGTGAAGAAATTAACAAACCTGATGACATTATTGCAGAGACAGTCGATGTTCCGACAGTACAACAGGAAAACAATAAATATGAAAGCGTATCAGACACGGACGCCTGTTTTGCTAAGAAGATTTTCAACAGGCCAGCGCTCAGCCATAAGTCCACCACAGACGGCAGCCTGGACAGCAACTATACCGGGTTCGGGTTGTCAAAACCGCACCGGAGCGACCTACTGTCCCACCTGAGGGGATTCCAACAGCTGTGCCCGACCGAGGAAGAGACGTCGGACTCCAGCTGCGCTCCGACGGGTAAGTTCACGCACTGGAACAACGAAACCGAGGTGTACGCCGTAAGTATTAACAACTCAAACATGAGCGCTGTGTCCTCGTCGGAAAATTCGGACAAAGTAGATGTAGATTCCACCGACGACGGGGAGCCCAGCTCGTATGTTCCCTCCGATGACGACCGTGACGATATCCTTAGAAACGACTTCATGGATTTCTTTAGAACAGAATTTGCACCAAATGCAACGAGCGAAACAGACGATAACAATTATTTTCCACCATATTCCGAACCTTTTGACATATTTTCGAGCATCGACTATTCAATCCCAGACGACCGCGTGTTCATGTTCGGTGATGTGGTCACAATGGTAACCGGAAGTGGGCCGCCAATGACTGTGCGGCTAGCGGGCGCCGGACTCAGGTTCGGGTCGACGGAAGGGAGTAACTCTTTTCAGGTATGGTTAGACAAAAATGGTTAAAATCCCAAAATATATTTTTAAAATTCTGGTCTGCTAAGACCTTTTAAAGACACGATGTTTGAGGAGGTTACTTTTCATTGTAAATAAAATATGGTCGTGCGACTTGCGCCATCTTCGACACGATTTGAACTTTCTATAAATAAACATTACAAATATTTTAATGGCAGATACTTAATGTTGACATAATAGTATGATCGGGTAAATGGCTTAACCATTTCTAGGAGTTTTGCACTAACGCAGGTTTGGGTTGAGAACGCGACGGCGGGTCCCCTGTCCGTGCTGGTGACGGGGCCGGTGGCGGGAGCCGTGAGGGAGACGTCTGTCATCTTCACGGGCGACAACCTGTACGAGGTGTCATACGGAGTTACCCTCCCTGGCGTCTACCACATTTACGTCAAATGGGGCGACCAAAACGTCACCGAGACGCCCTACATTTGTGAAGTGACGACTTGAATGTGATGAGTTATGGAGCAAAGACTTAATTCCTTGATTTATATTTATTTTATTTAAGCGTTATGTATTTTGGTGTATTCTATATAATGTATACAGTTGTAGTACATTATGTTAATGGTTTTAAAAACTTTTTAAATATTTTTTTATTTACATGTATTTTTTAGTATTTTTATACCTGGAGAGTGTGTTTGCGCTATTTCTTTGTATGTTTTATGTTTTTGTTGCGAGACATTTGTTCAGTCGCCTTGTGGGGTTAGCGCACTTGCCATGAATTGGTTATAAACTGTGCATGACATCTGATAACGACAAATGTGAGTAACAAAATGTCAACTTGAAAATAAAACTGATTTAGCGGTTTGACATTTTGTCAGCCAATAGTTTCCTAGTTAAACGACTACCGTAAAAATTAAAGTGCATTCTTGTCTTCAATTTGAGATTTTTTGCTGAAGTGTCATTATTATTAGAGACCTTAATTTAAGTGATTTAACAAATCAACTTGTGTCAGTACTGATGAGTAAATCATGAACATTTGAAGATCGACCCCCACCCTCTTGGTTCAGGTAGTTCTGCTTCGAACCCACCGCTTCACCGCCTTAACTCCATTCAAACAGCCGTCGATAGAATGTTTGTACTGTTTTATATGTCAAAAGTACGGTTATTTTAAGTAAACGTAATTGAAATAATTTTGTTTGTTTAACGACATTCGCTGCATGCTCTCAACGGGTTGTATTAAATATTCATACTAGAGTCTTTATTTTTTAACCAATACACTATTCTCGAAATTCCGATGCATGGTCAGAAAAGCAAACTGACAATCTAGAGGCTGTATACTGAGATATTTTTCACGGACTTTATTAATGATCGATATAAACCTATATAGGGGCATATAGAAGCTGTGGAACAATTATTTTTGAATTAGAAAGATTGTTTAGCACTATGAGAGAAAACAGTATCGATATATCCCGACCGCGATGCTCGGATATTTAATATAACCGTGTCTAGAGAGACGCTTTAATGATGGGACAAATATCGGATAGCTACTGGAACCGCGAACAAATTAAATAACCATAGAACAAAATAAGGATATATAATATGGCTGTGAAAATGCTATTTGAAAGGAAGCATGCTACGCTGGAAATATGCATTTCGGAGGCAAAAGTTTGGAGATGTAAGTAGATCTACAGTGTGTTTTAAAGATTATTTTATATAAAATGTATCTATATATAAACTACAGTTATTAATACGTTATGATTCTGCACCTAGCCACGCTGCATCAAAGGCTTCAGACTAGGAATTTATGTTAATAGACGATTTAACGTCAGTAAAATGATTTTATTAGGTTACACTTGCAAACATGGATATAATGAAGATGTTTTCGTTTGTGATAACGACTTCTCGCAAGACAAATATAGGCGTGAACAAAAAACGCATACATATCTGATTTCAGACTAGCGCGCTTGTGTCCTGAAATGTGCTTTTGAAAAGGTCCATTAAAATGCAGCACTTAGTACGATTGTCAGCGGTGTATTTGTTTGCATAGAAAATGAAAGCTGATATTTATACAAATTATAGTTTCCGATAATAAGAGGCTTGCAACACATAAATGTAACTTTCTTTTCAATAAAGGTGTTGGTAGATGTCAAACAGTTGAGTTATTGCAATTTAACATAATGGCTCATAGTTTATAAAGGTAACAATTCGGTGCTTGTAGTTCTCAGGTTTAGTGAACTTTGGTAAAGTTTAAATTGCATTGTGTAAGGTAAATTATTTGAAATAACAGGAAAACTTCATAAATACGACCAACCACTTGCCTTCGCGTACTTGAAATTAATTATTGGTGAAATACATTTGTAAATATTAAATGAAGGATTTCTGACACAATGCTTGCGAAAACTATTTTCCCTAATTAAGAAAGACGTTAGAGTATCTGTTGTAAAAATATTGTGGCCATAAACTTATATCGGACTAGCGATCAAAAAGAGTGTCAAAGCCTTTAAATCTAAAGTGAATTCAGTCGACTTACAGACACTTTTCCATGCTTTGTTAAAGCAAATGGCTTTCAATATAGTCGAATTCTTATAAACAAAAGATTATTATTACAAACATTGAAACGTTTACTTTGGATATCAATTTTCTGATTATTAATGTGCAAACAAAACCGTGTGTATTGCATATCGCAATGACAAATAAGTTCACCGCTTCGGAAGAATAGTCGCTTAAACACGAAATGCGTGTTTATAATGTTGTTGGCAACTTTGGAAAGGGAATTCATGAATTAGCGTCATATCTTATTTATGAATCGTCTCAATCATGACGAAATGCATTTGTTTAAGGTTTGCAAACCAGAAACGGATTTATGAGAAGTCTTCAATGAAGCTTTAGAACTCTAGAACGATTTCCATATGCCGGACAAAGGAATGACGTCATCTTTAGCGTCCGCATCTCACGCGGAAATTCTCGGACATATACGTGAGCTACAAGAATCCATGACATTTACAGGAGAAGAGCATGGTGGATTTAGCGACAGTGATGAGAGTGGTGCGGACGATGTCATACAAACGGGCGATAACCAAGGCAACGCGTCCGAACATAAGGATAAGTCCGGCTTTGTCATTGACAATAGATCGCAGGTACAGACAAGGGAATGTACAGACGTCAATAGGGAATCTGACACATTCAATAAAACTTCAAATCACCTTAAAGCTTCTTCAAGAAGTAATATTCATCAAATTCAGAAAGATCACAAGCACATCAATGGATATAATCAAGGATACAGACACAGTCATGCTAAGAATCACCTTAACGGTGTTAACAGTCATGGCATCCACCACAATAAATCGACTGATTCTAACCACGTCCATTGTCATGTAGATAGGAAACTCTCTCACCACCGTAACTACAACCACCACTATCGCTCAAACCACAACCATCATGCCGATAATCATCACCCAAGCAAAGAGACAAAAGAACACAACGGCACCAATGACGACTCTGAAACAGCCAAGTATACCATTCTCGAACTACGCCCAATCATGGATGGACAAAGAAGAGAGGATGCCGATAAGCCAATCTTAGAAGTGGAACCTGTGCCGAGACCCGCAAGTTCCGTTAGTCGTTCTTCGTATTATGCTCGTCCTATGTCCCTGCAATTCTTAGTATCTGGTGACAAAATTGACTGTACATTTTACACAACGCCGTCCGAAAGCAAAAACAAAGACTTGCTTGATTTAAGTGAGAAAGACACAGGGGCGTGTTGCCACTGTCCGACCCACGGGCCAGATGACGTGTTCTCCGGCTGGGCGGGTCCTTCTAAGCACGGAAAAGCAAAGGGATACCGAAAAAAGCGTCCACCGCTACGCCACGCGTCATCGGAGCTGGCGTTCAGTCGGCTGACGCAGGGAACTGGGAAAGACCCGGTAATCTTCCATCACTACAAGGACCAGGGGAAGTACATGGAGCGCTACCGGTTCTTCCACACGGTAGGGAACGTGGCTCGGCCACACACATCGCAACTGGAGACCGCCGCCATCGACACGGACCCCTACCTGAGCAAGGTCAAGACCAACATAAGGTCAGCGCAATATCTATACAACATTATGTGCAATCCTTTTATTTGGGTATGGGTGGGGGTGGGGGTTCAGAGCATTTTAATTTCAATAGATTAATAAAATTCAAAGAAACGACGAAATATGCCTTTTTTAACATCAGGCAAGAACTACTATTTTAACAGGCTTTCTGTATTTTTTATAAAGCCGATTGCGGGTCTCTGTTCAGGATTTTAAAGTCATACACTTATATTTTAAAATGTGTATCAATTTTATAACATGAAAAATTAATGCAAAAAAAAAATTGCCTCATTTACATCATACAATAATGTATTAAGGGTTTTAATCAACGTTGACGTCTTTGATGTTAGTCTGCCTGACCCTTGTACAGATCATGGTACAATGTATCTGTTTAAAGACCTTTACGAAAGGCAAACTGTTCATGACTGACATTTTTTATAAATTGAATTTTGCTAACATCATAACTGTGGGGTTAGTTGGTTACTTATTAATACATTTTTCATTCAACATTTTATAAAAGACTAAACGAACTTTAGAGTGGATTCGTATATATTATTCATTGTGAGTACATTTTAATACAGTTTACTTAAATAAAAAGGAAAACCCATGAAAGGGTACCATTTTCACAAGCTTTTGATGTTGTAAATGATACTTATTTGCTCGCTCAAATGACTTGATACGGCTGTGACAATAGGCGCACGCATGGAGACAATATCCAGTGTGATCTTTTGTGTTATAATAAAAGGTCTAATGTATTGCAATGTTTAACAAGTTTATCAAATCTTAAACGAAAGCCAGCGCTGATCAATGTGTATGGTTTACTATCACTTTACCCGAGCGACAGTCGGTAAAGGCTTCCTGTCATTCGATGAATGTCGATTACTGAGTTTAATTTAATCTGTCAAACATGGCAAAACAAAGACATTCAAATAACTTACAAAAAGAGATACGATTTTCATTCTTACTTTCTTCAAAATCGATATGTTTAAGCGTTT
>Ga0224511_10001923_pt1 | contig 13344 bp, 12 predicted proteins | sample SF_May12_sed_USG_2_FD_169988 | JGI IMG/M metagenome (GOLD analysis project Ga0224511, IMG submission 169988) | Sediment microbial communities from San Francisco Bay, California, United States - SF_May12_sed_USGS_8_1 | ecosystem: Environmental > Aquatic > Marine > Sediment | place: USA...
GAAAAAAAACAATATTAATACATACCTTTTAAAGGAAAACACTTTCTCTTTTGACAATTCCTAACTTCTTTGTCGAAGAAAGCCCTGTCGTTTTCTGCAAGGCCGCAGTTGTTCTGGGTTATATAAAAGACACATAATAGCACGCAAGCAAACTTTGGGCTTTATTCAACTTTTCCTGTAATTCCAAATATAATCGTTTCGGAAATTTTAGTCTCATCAATAAAGGCTAGCCAATCAATGTTAGTTTTCTGGCCTTAAAAATCAGGGATGAGTTACGGATCTTCCCGATTTACAAGAAACATAACTTTTTTTAATTTCATTTGTTATCTTTCCATAGTAAAGCTGTTTACGATGACCTCGACGGTTTCAGGTGTTTTTTTTTTGTTGATAGAGTGTTTCGATATTTCGATTATTTGTTCATAGTTCTTTATCTCTTTGCTGCTTCAAATTTGATATTTGCTGTCAAATCTTCGTAATCACGAAACGCTTGACTGCGTCTCTTTCCGGCAAAGTGAAGAATGTTTACATGCTACTGCTAAATCTTAAATTTGAAGCCATCATTTCAAAACAAAACATGTAGTTATTACACAATTATATATTTGTAGATAATTTACCACTGACCGAGATTTAAAAAGTTTATTTTGTCCAAATTCTTTATGTCATACTTGCTGATAGCATGCAGTTGAATACTCTTAAGACGAGTTTTATTTTAATTTTAAGAGTTCCTGGATTTTATCATAGTAAGGAAGAATTATTAATTTTGTTGAACAATGAATACGGTTTTGTTTCAGCAAACTTTCGTTTAAATAAGGCACGCTTCGTTAGTTTCTTCACTGTCATATTTAAACATTAAAACAAAACATATAAAATACATATGCTTCAAAAACAAAGATAGCGTTTGTAAGTCCTACATTTCGTAAAATTTTGGAAAACCCCGGCTTGCATTTGAACTGGAAAGACTTACAATCGCATTCAATACTATTGAACTAAATAGATACCTACGTCACCTCTTAGTCATACTTTGTTGCATGCATTATGTGGAAACGTTGATCAATGCACAGGGCAAAGTTTAATCTTGATAATTTAAACAATTGGAACTGTTTTGGCAAAAATGTACTGGACCACAATGCATTACCGAATAGTTTAACAAATATGTTAACTAAAGGAAATCCAAATAAAAATGTTTATATACGAAAAGCGTAATGTGATGTTCGACCTTAATGACATATTTTTTCGATTTTCTGATTTCTAAATAATATTATAGTATGATTCTAAACAAGATAGTGAAACCCGTTTTTTAATTGATTTTTGCGGAATAAAATCGTGTTTTGTATCGCGAGGGTTATAATAATTTTGAAACGTCGCCTTGAGGTATAGTGCGCGTCTAGCGTGAATCACGCGTATAAAACAAAATTATATATACATATATACATTGTATTTTTATAAAATTGTTTACGCTAAGAACATACAACAGTCAATTAAATTCAGAATTTTTCTTTATAGTTACACTAAATGTGCTTTGGTACTTAGGTTTGGAAATACTTTATTATTCTACTTAAAGTATTTCAAGCCATCTGTGCTATTTTGCAAACCTTCAAAACAGCCTGTACATAGCGCTGTGTTTCCGACGTTTTGGTCTTATAAATCGACTTTAGTCAACAATTTAGTCCAGTAACTGGGTGTTTTCTTTCACATTGGAATAAAAGAAGACCAGGTTTGTATATCAATAAGAAATGCACTAATATGCCAATTGTTCTTAAGAATTAAATTCAACCTATTAAACTTTGCTGAAACAATTTTTGTTCAATTATATTACTATTAACTTGTATTATTGGCTTTTATTGTTACCAATTATAAAGGTGTCAATATATATGCAAAAGGCATCATCAAGCTTCATAACTTTTGCTGTTTATTGGACACAACCTAGTGTAGAAGTAGAGCCCTGATAGAAGGTGCAATAACAAGTATTATACATTAACTGCCAGGGTTTAGGGTGAAATCTGCACTGCGCAGTCGAACTTTATATTTCGCCTGCATACATCATACGGCCTTATTTGGGCATCGCATAGGTGAAAAGTGCAGTTTGTGGCATACACATGTACCATGATCCATGCAAACGGTGCCTTTGTGTTTTCTTAATACTTTTCAGAGTTAACATACCAACACTCTTTTCTTTAGTCTTTTGAATAAAATATTATTAAATATGCGCACAAAAAGTGAGTTATCTAACATTAAATATTATGTTTTCTGAGGTTCTTGCTTTTATTGCAAAGTCTGAGGTCTGCCTACGTAACAACAGGTTTTTTGCCTACGGCGCACCGGCTCTTTGCGCACTGAGTACAGCCAACCGATCACCAACCCCTCATAACTTTATTATTGACTTTACAACTAGATCTATTATTATTATTATTATTATTATTATTATTATTATTATTATTATTATTATTATTATTATTATTATTATCCGTCAATATCGGCATTTATCAAAACACGATTGTCTGTTTATCTTTGAAATGTATAGATCGACTATGATCGTATGGTAAGAAGTCGCCTGCCAATATCTCACATCCACTACAGTTACAAGTATGCCTTCACACAATGGGTTATCTACAACCATGTTATTTGTTCAATGCAAAACGTAAGGGGACATTTAAACCTTATTCTGATAAAAAACACAATTCAGTTTAAAATGGTACATGTATTTACGAAACATCTGAAAATGCTGTCAGTACAACAGGGATGTATAATCTATATAAAAATATAACTAATTAATGAATATGCTGTATCGCAAAAGTCTGTATCAGCGCACTTGCCGTCTACATTTATGACTGAAGATGACACAATTTGACGTCCGCCGTACTGAACCAGCCGTCGATACAATGAAATGGATATTTTATAAAGATTCCGATAAATTATGAAATGATTTTTAAATACAAAAACTTAACAATATGTCTTTTTTTAAAAATATGTCACATGCAAAATGTTTATGTTTTGCATAATAAATACATGTATTTCTACATTCTTTCAGTAAAGAATGGCACTTTCTTTAAAAAAACATGTCAAAAAGGCTTAATCGGACAAATTAGTTTTACGGTTAACGTCGCATAATAAATCTTTACATAATTGTCGTTTGTGTAGTATTACAACTTTGTTTTAATTCACAGTGCACTGTTCCCGCACGTTTTCCTCACTCAGTAGAATCGTGGCCCCGTGTACTGCCACCAGTGAGATGCTGAAACAGACATTCTTAAAAATAACACTTGCAAACACGTTTATTGATACTTGTTGCTTTAACATTTATATGTGTATTAAATGCATAAATCCTACTTTGTTCGCGATGTAGAATTCACAACTAACAGGATTCAAGCTTTCGTTTAATAAAAGTCGTGATTTAATATTTGTCCAAATTATATTTAACTTGGCTTTATTGTTTTAACTATACATGTATTTGAATGTTTCAATGCATACGCAAACAGTTTAATAAATGATTTTGACTTATAATTTACTTTAGTTTGTTGGTGTAACTAAATAGGGAAACCCTGTTACACAACTCACCTTAATAACCTCATGTCTGAGCAGTGCTATTAAAATTTAAATTAAAAAAAATCAGCTCCTTTATGGAAATTAAGACTAACCTGGCGGTGGCTTGCGAACTGTAAAAAAGAAAGGCAATATTAGTTTTAATCGTATTTGATCTTTTTTTTGAAATTTTGAACAACGTAATATAAATGTAGTTATAAGTTCGTTACATTGTACGTATTGTTCTTTGCGTTTCTAGTTGCGCTGAGTTTGTTTTTGTACGTGGCATTTTGTTATGGTGCCCTTAAACTTGACCTTGTCTACCTTGTCTGCAACATTTGTTTGTTTTAACCCCTTTTCAATTTATATTGTATTATATTTACAATAATAATAATACACCAACTTAGTATAAATTGCAGAGATGTTCAAAGAAAAGGTGTTGTAAACAATGAAGACAGGTCAAGTTAACGGGCTCCATGACAAAATGGCCCGTACAAAAACAAACACACAGAACAGCACAAAACACGCAGAACAACAAGACTTAGTACGTGTATCACAAACTGAGGTGTGTTGTGGATTTGTTTTAATTGGCAGAAGGGGTACCTGTCTCGTTGATGACCTGTGTTCTGGGTTGGTGTCGGGGCGGGGACGGGGTCCGCCTGGGAGGGGTAAACTGGCGCTCCGGGAACCGGTACCTGCAACACGCACACAGAGGGGTGAGGGTCGTTATGAGGGGTGTACGGACATGTTTGTTGAATATAAATACCAGAATGCCATAGACATATTCAGCATTTTTACAATATCAACATACACAAATTGCAGATGGCAGAACAAGGTACACATAAAAATACACAATAACAAAAATGCAGTGGAACATCAAAATATACAATGAAATGAACATTGCAATTACAAGCATGAATCAGCTTGCATAGTGGTCAGGTCGTGGTCATTGTTTATGAACCGTTTTATAAAAGAATACATGTTTTCGCACATCACCTAAAGCAACTAGACTTTAGAAACTTAATTAAGTAACAAAGTACAACGGCCATTAAAGATATATTTATATGTCAGACAATCAATCATAATAAAATTGTTTTGACTGCATATTACAACACAAATGACGGGCGTTCGATCCTCTGTCGGGACACTAAATTAGCTTGTGATGTGGTGCTGTGATTTTACCATGACAGTATTTCTACTAGTGAAGCACAAAAGAAGAAAATGTGTAGTCTGGTCTGACAAAAATACATTCGATCTGTCTTGGTTGTGCTAAAGATGACTAAAAATGTAAAAGTAGGTAAACTGACCTAGGCCAGTATTCATAAAGAAACTTAAGTAATAAAAATTTGAATCAGCCAATAAGAACTTAAGTTACATTGGAAAAAGCCAATAGCATTGAGTGTTACATACACATTTGACTTAAGATGTTTTATGAATACGGGCCCTAGTCAGACATAAAACATAGAATTAACACAACAAGAAAGCTTCAGTCCTTACCTCCTGCGGCAGGGGTTTTTGCAGAGCGGTCCCCCTGTAAGACAGTACTTGTAGGCGATCACTCCACATATGGGCAGCACGATCGCCAGAAGGACCATGTTGACGATGAACACGCTCAGAGTCTCTTGGTCCTCCCAGAACGTCCGATACCTTGGAAAACAAAACCAAAACAACAGGTGTTAACATTTGCACTGAGGGCGCATGTGGTTTTTTCATGACAGTTTATACGGGCAATGTTATTTGGCACTTAATTTATTATAATTTAATTTCAATGCTTTATATATGACTAATAGATCTAACTGAAACAAGTTAAGTTAGATATGTCAATAAGAAAAACGCTTAATGGCCAGTGCATGTAATATTATATTGTATACCTTTACAAAGTCTGCATTCACTATTACAAGTGTTACCATTTAATTGGACATGGGAATTAAAACTAAGATGTATCATTCCGGGATTGAGCATTTGACGCAACTCATTTGACATTTACTAAGCGACAGCTGCTGTGAGAATGCGATATGTCTACAAATAACACATAAACACCGTTACAACCTGTCAGTTGCAATTGTGGTGATGATAGTGGTCGTTTCCCCAACATAGATGGACACAGGCACAGAGCCGACGAGGTTGCCCGTGTCTGTTGCGAGTATGGTCAGGTTAAGATAGACACTGGAACAGTTGCACGCGGTTTCTATGTCAGCCACTGTCGTTATGACGCCCGTGCTGCTGTCAATCTGGAGATCAGAAAACAGGTATTTAACAATATGAAGTACTTTTTTGACATCATAAAATATTACACATCAAAATAGAACATGAACGGTAGCATATTACAAAAGAAAAACATTCAAAACAAATTATAATTCAACCATATCGACAATCTATAGTACTTGCAGTTATGTTTACGTAATGAGTAAATGTTGTAGAAAGTTAGTCATCAAATGACATCGCAAGCTCATAATTTATCGTTTTGTTTGTACTTTTTCGGATGTTTTGACTGTTTCAAATTATGGGAATGTGTTTTTCTGATAAAGGACGAGACGGAACGGGAAGTAACAAGTGCGATTTCTAATGCTATGTAAGGTAGGGACAAATTGGACATTTCATTAACTGCCACGTGTTCATTTTTAACAGAACATGGCCAAATGTTATCCAATGGATATTGGTTTTATTGTCAGATGACAACCTGACCTGATTGCTAGAAAAATTGCGAAACTATGCATTTTAATCCCATACTTACGGCAAAATACGAAGATGCCGCACTGAGACTGTAGACGAAGTTGCCGAATGTGCCTGTGTCGCCGTCAGTGGCGGCGACGGTGCCTATGGTGGTGCCGCTGGTCGTGTAGGCGGACGTCGTGAACTGGTAGCTCACCTGGCCGAACGCCGGTGTAAAGTTGTCCGCGTCCGCTGCAGAGTGGGGAATTATGGTAAGCAGTCTGCCATTTGTGCTATTCATTTGAAACTTTCTTTAGCCCAAATGCAATTTTTAATAGCCCGATCTGATTGCTATAGCCTCCTATTTTAAGAAGGGAAACAATGTTCATTTGAAGAGAAAAGGCGTTCTTTGTAAAGTTGTTACAATTTTCCCGGCTAACTTAACAAAGTAAATGATGGCATTGTTTTTTCTCTATAAATCAATTGAATGTAAAATGCGTTTTTTCGTAAGGAATTATGTTATATTAACATTTATGTAAGTTTCGCCTGGTCCTCTTGGATTATGGGTTCATGTTTTACATTAAAAATGAAAGAGTTCCACTCATGCCATAGAGGGGCGTCAGTTATTTGGCATTTTTCTTTACTATTGATACGCATTTTTAATATAACTGAGGCTGAAGCAAGCTAGGCTTTATGGGGCTTTCTTCTGTTGTCATATAAGGTCACAAAAGCTAATTATCACCGACCACGTTTTACTGATATATGTACTATGTCTTACTTTTTATATTTATTTTGCGATTTCACGTCTGAAGCAAGTTTCGCAGATTATGAGAATTAATATAGCATTAGTTAGTAACGCAGTAGATTATGCAAAGAAAAACGATGTTTTACCAACGATTTGTCAACTGAATTAAGGGGTCAGTAATAATAGATTTCTCCACTGAACATAACTTGACCAGTATTTACCGTTAATTTCATTTTTTATTTTTTGAGCATCTGGAGGACAGCTGCTTTAATGTTTGTTCGTGGTGCGTGTTTAATGTTTTGGTGTTCTGTGATGCTTTTGTGCCAGTAATCATTGTTTAACAGTGACCATTTGTGTAATACTCGGTAAAGCCTAATTAAGTAAGTCTGTGTCATTGTTTTAGAATAACTTTTGAATTAAAAAATATAATACCTCTAAATACGTACTTATAGAAATGACAAGAGAGGCTGTGTCAGTGAGGCCCCCGGCGTCCGTGACCGTGAGTGTGCACGTGACCGAGCCCGCCAGCCCCGTGCCGTCCAGGCTGTACACGGACGCGACCGTTATCGTACATGCCGTTGACATGGCAAAGTAGCTGGAACATGAAAAAGATATCACGTTTTTTTTGTAATTTAAAACAACCAATAACGCGAATATAGTTTTGTGCATATCATTTTCGTGCTTTGACCAAAATGATTCTAAATCGACGCCTTTATCGGCCTCGTCATATAGATTCCTTACAGCTCCCGCGCTAATATGACATTTACTAACACTAAAGCAATAATTTGTTGATAATTTTATTAATAAAAAAATAAGCTACACCTAGCACGATGCGTGACAAAAAAAAGACGAATTTATTATATTATGTGCTGCTTTCAACGGACTGGATGTTCTACGCTTTTTCAACCACCAGTCGCTTGTGGAGTTCTGAGACAAATACTGGTGAACCCAGAAACGCCAGTTAGTGAAATGATCCACCTCAAAAAAATTATTGATGAAAAACGACATTTAAACGAACAAACAAACAAATGTCCAACCCATTGCTGACTCCACAGTCCATGAGACAGGTGTGAGTGTCCCCCGCGTCGTCGTCAAGAATGACAATCACCGGCCCAACAATAGATGTGCCGATCGCCTGAAAGGTACACCGGTGTAGCTTACTATTACTACTGAACAGACTGTAAAGTTTAAGGGAAAGGGTCTGTTTTTGCAATTAGATGGACTTACGTTACTTGAAAAATGGTAATTAAAAATATATTGTTGTGAAATCGATTTTTTTCGAAATGATCTAATTTTTGCGATTTACTTCGCAAAGGCGATTACACAAATTCAAACCATCCGTGAACTGTTCACTGATTCATATCACATACAAATCTGAAGAAGAATCTACCCCAGACTTCAGACTGCACAGTGTGAAAATCAAGAAAATGCGTTTGTACCACGTAAGAATTTCTGCTTTCAGAGAAGAAAGTGTGAGAAAAACACTATCATCATTAATGACGTCATTGTCCTTGTTTACACTTAGATGTCAGGACAAGACTTAAAAAGTCAACACCAATGCACAGTACTGTCAATCATGATCATTTATAACAGTACATGTTCAATTTTAATCCAATTGATTATAGTTTTCTTGTCAGGTGACAATCTAGTTAATACAAAAGAAATATAACTTCCTGTTATTAATAAAACTTATTACACTAATAAAGGAACGTAATTGGGAGGCGTTTTAAATTTGGCGTAACTGTGCATTAACGCCAGTAACTCATTGCCAGGGTAACCTACCGCGCCGTCCGCCACAGTGGTTCTATAGATATTGGAGTTTAAAACGGGAGCTTCGTTGACGTTGTTCACCGTTAACGTCACTGTTGACGTCACCGTGACGATTGTGTCCGTCACCGTCACCACAAGGGGAAAGTTGGTCTGACCCATGGTTTCAAAGTTGGGAACAGCTTTTGTCGTGATAACGCCAGCTGAAAAAGATTAACTTTATTGTACCTCAATATTGGTACCATTAATATTATGACTACTGATGACAGGTAAAATATAATATAATATCACTTTGTATAAGGAAACCATAGCATTAAATGTTGTAGTTTTCAGTTCTTTTAGAATATTTAGCCCGCAAAATTTAATGGATAACTGAAAAACGATGACCATATACAAGTGATTAATGCAAATATAAATATATATTTCAGAAACACTGACGAAGAAGCAGACACACATTAACGTTTAATATACGATAAAAATAACAACGCTTCATTTATTTGTTCAAAAACTCAAAACTTATAAACTTACAATTTATTTTAAATCTATTGGAGATGTACTGCAATGAATGGTATAATGATTGAGAAAACAGAGGTACGACTGGGAAACAAATATTTGAGTTTTTACAACGTTTGTTGTGTTTTTTGATAAAAATTGTACCTTTTAAAGTAAAATGTGTTGTCTGCGTACGATATAACAGGATATTTGCGTACTGCGTACCGACCCTTTGAGAACTGCGTACCGTCTTACCCCCTCCCCTGAATACTGCGTACCAAAAAGGTTTTACAACAAAGTCGTTTTTTTTGGTAAGATTTTAGCAGTATTTTTAACGATTAATAGACGTACTTGACGGGTCAGCCATTTCAAAGTAAGAGTTGGGTCCGAGGCTGAATGTGTGCGTCTGTCCGCCGTCGTTGTCCACGATGGACACGGTGTAGACGGACGTGCCGCTGGCCACGTTCTCGTTCACCGGGACAGTGGTCGGGATGTTGGTGAAACTCGGGCTCGTGTTGATGTCTGCAAATGTATGTCCGGTCAAAGTATACGAACGATTCACATTTTGTCAAAATATATCGTATAAGAAATGCAAATTGTTCGTTCTTTTGCTACTACCATGTATTGTCCTTATGACATGCATTGTATAAAGAGACGCATGTATGCATATACCAGTTTACAATCATATATTTAGTCTTGTATTATAAAATGTTTATTTATATTATCTGTTTATATTTGGCCAAAGGCTATATATGTCGATTGCCAATAAAAGTTTGAAAGTTTGAATTGATGTCTGCAAATGTAGAACACGTTATATGCTGATACAGTATAATCAACTTAAAACGAACTCATCGGGACCATACAAATACATTTATTATAGGTGGGGTTATTTTTAAACGTATAGTGAACTAGTTCCTTCGTAAAGATTGGGGAATGAAAATCAGTTCCTTATAACCGGAAATTCCCTATAAGCGGGATCCTTATCAGCGGACTTTATTGAACAATTGAAAGATAAACGTTTTTACGTGCCAAAATGCAAAAAGTGGTGTTATATGTTAGTTACTTTCTCTGAAACTGAGTTAACAACATATCGAAATTAAGTGTCTTAATTTTCTGAACTACCAATCTATTTGAAGGTAATCCGTTAGTGAAAAGCACGCACGTTTGTGTGTACAAGTTTAATATGCATTAAAGTTTATTTGTAAATATTTCAATATCGCTGTTGCGCACAGAACTATGCTTTAATTTGCCGTATTCTATGAGGGCCTTTGTTTTTATTGTCTCTCATGAACTAATCAAGTTCAGAAACAAATACAAACAACTGACACGCTAAATAACAAGAAAAACAAGTTTTAATATCAGCGACATGTTTTATCATTGTGTAGTTATATTTTTCTGGTCCCCAGGGATCATGGATTGTATGCTGTTGAAATTTAAAAATAGAGTTCCGCTCATGCGCTAGGGGGCGCCAGTGGTGAGGCATCTTTCATCACCACTGATTCAATAAAGCCGAGGCTGCTATTTTCCCATGCAGGCAATGCTTCCTAGGGTCTTTCCCTTTTCTCAGTTTAATTATACTACAGTAACTGATACCTGTGAGAACGATAGTAAGTATTCGTGGCAGGCCCGTATTTCCCCGACTGTCGACTGGTGTGAGGGTGAGGTCATATCCGGTGGCGGTGGCGTCCATCAAGCTGGCTACTGCTTGTATTTCGCCCGCTACAAGTACGCATACAAGTCTACGATTACATTAGTGAACGAATACGTAGAACATTATGATTTGAGTTTCTATTGTAGTCATTACAGAAAACGCCTGCCAAATAAGGCAGAATAGTTCTTTTTTTAACAGAACAAAATCTATTTAATATAATTAATCAATTTAATATTTTTGTAAAGATTAACACGCCAATATTTCATAATAAAGGTATGTGCTCTAGTATTTGAAGATTCATAAAAGAGTAGTTTGAAACCTCTATTATTTGCAATATGGTCCATATAGATAACATACATTATAAACTATAGTTGAGCGTGTTGTTACCTATGTTTGCATGTTATTGATACCAATTAATGATTTACAGGTATTATAATCTACATCTGCAACTTTTTTGATACGGTTACATAACTTTTGTAGAGTATCACCAATCATTTAGGGGATACACATACCAAGATGCATTAATGCAAAATAATGTCAGAACCTTTGAATTAAGGAATGATTTTTATTTTGGTGCGGTGCATGCAGTTTGAACGTACACAAAGGCTGGCAAATCCATTTTAAGGTAAGACCTTTGTAATGGACTATGAAGGATACACATTTGTATTTTAATCAAAATATCAACAAGATTTGATAAAATGTGATATATATTATGCTTTTACTTTTCAACCATAGAAAATACTTTTTAAAATGCAGGTGACCTTTATTGGCTTAAATTAAATGAAAGGGAAATAATTTTACACCTTATTATCTCCCTTTAATATGAATAGAATGAAAATTTCAATCTTGTTTATAAAATAAAAAAAAAATAAAAAAAACTGTGAAAAGCGGTGTGGTGGATCGTCTGTAAATGGCATCAGTTTCAATAAAATAAGGTTTTTGAAACTTCTTCCTAGCTGCAAATCTGTGCATCTATTACACAAGTCTTACCTTAAGCGCGACAGAGTTAATGGTTTATGCAACATGAACGTTATTGTTGTTTTCCGAAACTAGTAAGTGAATGTAAATAGTTATGTGAATGATGCACGAAACACACAACATGATGACACACACTTCCAATATATAATAACTATAAAAGAAAACACCAAGTTCCGGGAAATATTAAATTGAAAAATCGCAATGAAAATTTTACCACCGCTGTGGGGAATCGAACCCCCACCCTCTCGATATCAGGTAATTTTTCAAATGTAATATAATTTATATAACCCCGTAAAAAGCATCTTGGCATCTTGGATATTCATAGATCCATTGACGGCCATAATCCCTATATAATCTGTTTATTTTAACAATATATTCCAGTTAGAATTTCACCTCAATGTAGATGCTAACAATAGAACACATGGCGATGTTTGTGGTTAAGTCCATTCATTTTCAAATTAATGGGCATGTTATGGACGCCACTAGGTCACTGGGCCGCTGAGCCGCCAACTTGACGCCGCCAGGCCGCTGGGCCGCTAGTCTGCCAATTTGACAGACATTTATGGATCTACATGTATCCATTGAATGACAGTATCTTACATGCCAGGGGATAGAAGGGACAAGTTGTACAGGCCGGGCAGTCGTAGGCCACACACGTCATTGTGAAACTGACGAGGTCACTTTCCGGGTCACTGAACAGCATGGTAAACACGATGGTTCCGTTTGTTGTGCTCTGTAAAACGTTGATGGACGTTGGTTCTGAAAGGAAAATAATAATGCGGACTACAATTTATTCCCGAATGTAGTAGTTTCAATATTAACTTGATGTACCTTTTGATCTCATAAGCGTTTATCCGTTCTAAATGGGCACAACTGTTTTCATTCAACAACGTAAGCAGTAGGACAATAGTTAAACAAGAGGGTCATAAAGGTCCTGGGCGGCTCACCTGAGAATTGTATTGAATTCAATTTTAAATTGTAATTCATGGAGCGGGTACATTTTAACCTCATGGATCATTATTTGAACAACTTTGGTAGAGGACTTCTAAATTATGTTTTATACCTAATAAAACACCTCTGGAACTTGTGGTTTTCAACATGAAGATCTTTGGAATTGCATTAATGAGACTATTTTTTACCCTTCGATCTACTTATGTTAAGTTTTGTCTAAATTCAGTAAGCGTTTTCAGACATGTTGAAAATGTTGATGCACGATAAACACACAACATTGGACAACGGACAAAAACCGATCACAATATATGTGTACTTTACACAGAGCATTTTGTGCTCAAGTGAGCTAAATAAATAAACATAATTAACTAGAACTTTTTTCGAACAATCCGAAGAAGAAGAAGAAGAAGAAGAAGAAGAAGAAGAAGAAGAAGAAGAAGAAGAAGAAGAAGAAGAAGAAGGAGGAGGAGGAGGAGGACGAGGAGGAGGACGAGGAGGAGGAGGAGACGACGACGAAGAAGAAGACGAAGAAGAAGACGAAGAAGAGGAAGATAATGATGATGATGATGATGATGATGATGATGATGAT
>Ga0224511_10001924_pt1 | contig 13343 bp, 5 predicted proteins | sample SF_May12_sed_USG_2_FD_169988 | JGI IMG/M metagenome (GOLD analysis project Ga0224511, IMG submission 169988) | Sediment microbial communities from San Francisco Bay, California, United States - SF_May12_sed_USGS_8_1 | ecosystem: Environmental > Aquatic > Marine > Sediment | place: USA...
TCTTCATAAATTCCGTGTACAAAACACCGGTCCTCAATTCCGAAATTAAGACCACAGCTCTAATCAGACCACTTTTTCAGAACGAATGGTGGTCTTATTGGAGGAGTTTTACTGTATAAATGGACAAATTATTTTGTATTACCACGTACATGTATGTATATTCTATACAATGCAATGCATTTGTACGTACATGTAGGTTTGTCTGTGACTATCACCATTTGTCAAAATCTTACCGTGTTTCTTTACAATAATGGCAACGACATTGTTTTTGGCCATTACAGAGTCGTGATGTCCAGATGCTGCAGTTTGGCGGTTGGCCTGATCACGCCAAAGTACCTACGAACCCAGGATCTGTGCTCAAACTTCTCGAAACTGTGTTGTACTGGCAACACCAGACCGGCAACAAGCCTGTCGTCGTCCACTGCATGTAAGAACATATACATGAATAAAACACATACGTACATATAATTTATAGCCATCCCTAGACCAACACGCGTTTATCGTTTATTCGTGCTTTAATGTTCACAGATTTTATATGTTATATCATTATTATTATTATTATAGCGTTATGTGTCTAACTTCCCAGCAATCAATAAACTATACACAATCTCATTTGTTTAAACATTCAACACTCTCACTGTATTGATTTAAATTCATGTAAAGACAGTAAAGTTTTTGTGTTTATTGTAGGGACGGAGCAGAACGCAGCGGTTTGTTGTGTGTCGTTTCGGTGGTGCTGGAGAGAATGAAGGTGGAGCAAGAGGTGGCCATTGGTCACGTGATCGAGGAGCTGAGGAGCTGTCGGGAACAGATCGTATCCACTTTGGTATACCTTGGCATTGGCCGTTTTTGTCTTTGTTTCATTGTTATTTTAAAGGGGTTCGCTGCAGTTTTCTTTCCTTTTTTCCTGCATTCAGATTTTAATGCCGCAAACCCCCTTTATAGGTCCTTAGTAAAGCATTCATTATACACAAAAGCAAACATTTTCTTTTAACAGTCTAAGACTTTATAGACGTTTGGGTTTTTTTGACAATAGTTGTTTAAGATTAATGTGTGTTAATGGATAATGCTATGTCTTGTCATCAGCGTTCTCTTTTAAATATAAATGGCGTGTGTGGCGGCTCTAAAATATAGCCTCGTAAAACATCATGGTGTAGTTCTCTGGGATCATGACTTGTATGTTGTTTATATTTAAAAACGTAAAGTTCCGCTCATGCGCTAGGGGACTTCGGTGGGGAGGCATCTTGTATTGACATTGATGAACTGCCTAAATAAATCCAAGGCTTTTATTTTTCCATACAGGCTATGCTTCAAGAGGACTCTTTTTTTCTCAGAATAATTAAATACTACATTGTACCAGTAAAGTATCATTTTAAACGTTCTTTTACAGGACCAGTTCCAGTTCGTTCACGAGGTTGTAAAGGAGTACATTCTGCAGAATGAGACCTACTCCAACTTTGTGCGCGAGTGAAGTTTTCGTACGCCCTTCATCTAACGGCTTATGTATTTCGAAAGCCAACCGAGTTTCGGAGTATATGTATCAAAAGAGAACTATACAGTTTATGCTAACTGAAAGCACCAATCCTTATTTGATTAAATCCTTTATTGTTATACCGAGATATTAACTTACTGTTTGAAACTTTGTTATTTCATGTAATATATCACGTGCGTTTTACTATAATCAAGAGCTTATAACTTATTTACGGACTTGTTTTGTATGTTGCTTCTTTTGCGCATGCAATAAACATGATTTAAAAGGAAACTTTCCAAATACTTTTTTGTAGTATTTGTAATGTTTAAACGCATTCTGAGATAAAAGTTGTCTTAATTTCTTTACTGAAAACATGAGTTCAATGAAGAGTTTTGGAGGACAAAATTGCTTAAGTTGTATTCATTTTATGTACCATACACTTATTTAATTTATGGTCGATTGCAAACCAAGACTTAGTCAAATAGACTATTTCTGTTTAAATACACATGTTTACTGTAGTTTCTTTATTAGTTTTTGTAATAATTTCTGTAAGAGCTTTGCTATATTTGTACAATAAAAACATTGCTTTGCAACACACCACTCGTTTCAAACATTTGCAACATGTATTTTAGATATTTTTTCATAGTTAGTTTAATCCTTGTAAATAGTGTTTAATAATTACTTCGCCATTAATAACAATAATTGATTTGTGCAAAAATGTAGGTACACTGTATATTGTTTTGTTAAGGTATTTAAACATTCCTGCGCGATGATCTTTTTATAATATGAAAAGCATTAATTCGACGCAGAACGATATTCTTTAAAGTTCAAAGTGCTGCAAATTCAAAAGAACTGTCGTTTTCGTAATGCAAAACAATTCGTTAAACATAGTCGTCAGAAATATATTTTCTATCATCATTTAGTATGCTTTTTGTTATATTTACTTTTATTTGTTTTCAAAATTAACTTGAGAATCTGATCATCACCAATGTAAAATCACTAAGATTATGATGTTATCGTTATTGAAAGTATTGCTTAATAGACAACAATTAATTTTCCAAAGTCTAGGCTAGAAAAGTGTGCGCTTCGATTTTTTTGTTGACAATACACAAATATGTATTTTTGATAGTTTACTACATTTTTATATTTAGTTGCAATAAATTAAAGAAAACTGTGATAACTGGTATGTTTTAGTGTTCGTAATAGATTTTGTATCTGCGTGTAGTGGAAAAGAGTGAGAAACACTACATCTTCCTTTTTTTTCAAACTACTCGAATGTTGAGGTATGAAATGTTATAAACATATGTCCAAAGTAGTAAAAGTAATTGTCCCTTAATAAATATGCATTTTTATTGTTGAGATAAATATTTTCAGTAAATTAAATTAAAAGGGTTAATATTATTTAAAGCAATCATCACATTTTGTTAGATAATTGCACTTTTCCTGCAGTAAAATACATATTACATGTATATAAAATATCCGAGTAAAAAGACTGTGGTACGTTTGTAAAATATCTAAAATGATATTTGTTGCTATCTATATGGGCTTTAATGATACTGCAATCTAAAATCATTATGGGTACAAATAGTATAGCCACATCACTAAGCGAGGTACTTAAACTGTTTTTACACATTGTAAATGATTAAACATAATTTACATTAATCAAGTTGGAATGTGTGCTTTTTAATACTTAAGCAGTCCATGCGAAAGACGGTCCTCAGACATTACCAGCAAAAATTGACAACCTCCGATTACGATAATTGTATCTGTTAAAACTTTGAACAGTCCTTCCATTAAATCATGACTGACTATTCAGATTAATAACTATTTTTCTCATATTATTTCAGTATGAGTTTGTGTTTAACTACTTGTTGGCATGTAAACTTAAACACTTGTGTATTTGAGAGCACATTCAATTGAGATTATAATAGTTATTGTCCCTTGTACACAAAAAGAGTATGCTAATGTTTCCTTAGAAACAATATAGAAGCATGCTTATCTTGTTGACATAAAAAAAGTAGCCTGAACGTTCAGCAGCATTGTGCTTGCTTTTTTATACTTCATAAACTGTTTAAAAGTCCTTCTTTTGACATATTTTAAGGCAGGTAACTAATCAGCAAACATCATGTTGTCTCTATCGTTTATAAATACATTACCTGGAACATAAATGAATATGTTTTATCTTTTGTAGAGAGAGAGAGAGAGAGAGAGAGAGAGAGAGAGAGAGAGAGAGAGAGAGAGAGAGAGAGAAAGAAGGGGGCTGTGTACCGGAGTTGGAGTTGTGTTCATTATAGACAAAGTATGTTAAATCATTGTATGTGTGTATAAAATAGTGTGTACTTGTTTTGAGCGCAATGTTCATTTATGACAGTCCTTTATGCGTCATGCACCATACATGCATTTATGAACAACTTATCGTTTCTACAAGATTCAATATATTTCATTTGATCAGAGAAAAGGAAAGTCCTAAGCTCGTTTTGTCCCCTACAAACATTGCATTATGCTTGCAGTTGTATGCAAAGCAAACAAGTAAAGGGGCTGGCAACGGTTATTGTCATGTGTCTTTTAGTGTTAACTACAATTTATTTTAACAATATCTCATCCGAAACTTCTTGAGCTCTTCTAAGCTATCTCTGTTTTGTTTTTAAGTACAAATATCATTAATTAATCAAACCCATGTTTATAATAATTATACAGGGGTTTAATGTCCCTATGACCAAATGTAGCGTGATTGTAACATTTAGATTTACCCTTGTTCATAGGTCAGTTACCCCCAGTTTGTGCCACGCGTAACTCCACAAAGTACAAAATTTGCACAAGAGCTCTAAAACGTTATGGTTCACTTATTCTCCGCTGTTTGATACACATTCATTTTATGCCAACTCAGTTAATGCCATTGTTTAATGATAAAAAAAATTAAAAAAAATGTTAAATTTGGTTTGGTTAGGTTGCTGGGTTTTATGGCACATCAGGGCGAGGAATAGCATGAATTATCATGGAGAAGGCTTGCAGCTCCATGTGAGACTCGATACTCTGGCCTTCAGATTATCAGTTTGGGTCTCTGAATCACTGATCTAATACTGAGGGGTAATTATTGTTATCTGAAGTTGAGTTATGTCATTATTCCTATCCTGATTTCTTTGATTACATACATGTTTTGGTTGAGTATTTTATCAGTTGATGTGAAAGCCACGCCTGCCAACACAGACTCACACAAGGTAAAGGTTTTCCTAATTCAAAAATTAAACAAAATATGGTTTCACCACAAGCTAGTTGCTAACAATAGGACACATACCATTGTGGTTAAATCTATTGATATCCAAATTAATGGTTTGGGTTCTGGATCTATCAATTGAAATTTGACCAATGACACACACTATTATCAAGCTCATTATAAATACATTAATTCAAAACCGATAACAGGCTCAGTGATGTGATCAAACGACTAAGTGTTTTCTTAAGAAATATCTATGGTACAAATAATAAAACGTCAATATGGTATAAAATTTATCGCGGTCTCAGTAATCCTGTCGAACGTCTTTGTAATGAATGTACATGTATACACAGTAGTTCGTTCAAAGGGCAGAAAGTATATGTTTCCATTTTTTTTTCATAATTAATTAACGCCATAGGTGTTTTGTGTTGTTTTTTTTGTGTTAAATCATTAAATGTATATAAGATACCAACAAGTCTTATGGGAATTATATATCAAAGACGTGCTATCTGCTAACTTTACTGGCTTTTCAAAACACATTAGAAATGTCAATTCGATAGCTGACAGCTTGGCGCAGTGGTCAAGCATCAAGACTTGTACTTCTCGGTGGTCACCTGGCATGAAGTCGGGACTGCTTTAGGGGAAATGTTCTACTTTTGAAATTTATTTACTTTTCTACTTACTAAAGTACCGACTATATTTTCAAAATAGTTCTTGTTTCGTCTGTGTCAGTATCGGCGTCCATTCCATGGTTAATATAAGAATTAAAGAGATGTTCAAAGAAAGAATGTTGTAAACAATGTAAATATGTCAAGTTTAATGGCTCGTACAAAAACCAATTCACAGAACAACACAAAAACACGTAAAACACCAAGACACAACAGACATTCAGACTAAACAAATATTTGTATATGAAACTAGACATTATCTAAAAATGTATCTGTAAAATGTCGCCCCGTACTACATCATTATGTAGTTATATTTTCTGGTCCTCAGTGATCATGACATGAATGTTATTTACATTTGAAAATAGAGTTCCACTTCTGCGCTAGCGGGCTTTAATGGTGTGGCATAATTCCGTTCCACTTATGAACAGCTTCAACAAAACCGAGGCTGCTGTTTTCCCATGCAGATTTTGCTTCCTGAGGGATTTCCCTCTTGCTTTGAAATCGCACTACCCAGTAGCTATTTTGTAAACCGCACTATAAAACAGACATTAACTGATGGTATTTGAAGAGCTTGTTACATAATGAAAAATTACGAACGATAAAAGGATAATAAGAAAGAAGTGAAATTATACAACAACAACAACAACAACAACAACAACAACAACAACAAAACAACTCTAAAAACTCTAGTTTAGTAGTTGCATGAAAATATGCCAACAAGTGTATATAAGAAAACACCGCCAAGCTGTATTCGAACCTTATCTGAAGGACAGACAGGCGCTCACACAAACTCTGTACTAAACATTTCAAACACTCCTATCTCTATGTAAATATCTTTGTATCAGATAGATCTACATCCAATATTCGACCTTTTATTATTAAAAACGCAAATACCCGATTTAGCTTACAATTGTTTACGAACAGTAATGGGTGCTACTTGAAAACACATTCACCAAAGATTTATCGAATACGGTATTGGAATGTATTCGCAACAAAAATCATTATAGATGTGGTGGTTGTCCATACGTGGTAAACTCCGAATTATCATCAATCTACATAATGCTGTACACATATTATTTCGCTACGAGCTATGGAGTGTGTGTTTCACATGAGTCGGCCTTAAAATCTAGTATCAAACATCACGGCGAACGTATGCTGCTACCGGAGGTGCTCCAAGCAGCATCCATCCATTTATCGTGTCTCATCAACCTGTAACCAGCTGGCTCTAAAATACGTATAAAAATGATTTAACTCAAACGTTGTTGTCAATTAAATATAGAATCTATGCCTTTAGCCATAACAGCATTAATGTGTAGAATATCAATTACACTTCCTATACGTAGGAATTATTTTTAAATATGCAAATACAAAATTACATGATGCCGCATGTTCCTTGATACAAACCCGTGTGCATTTGTACAATGATGTGCCTGGCCATTTGTACATTATACATTATATCAACGTACTAGTATGGCAATGATAAGAAGATGGAACGTTAGGGTCAGTAATAGATTTAAATATGTGCTTTGTGTGGTTTGCGCATACTTTGTCTTTAAAACGCATTATTACAAAATAAACTTTAGAAAACTTCCAACGTCCCCAGATACACTTTTGATTCTAGCGTTATTAGAAGAAGTAGGGTTATGAAATTTCACTTACTTGCATTTTTATAAAACCTTTTCATACAGAGATTTTTTAGAATTATTGAATTTAATTTACTAACGTGACTTCGGGTCTGTGTGGGGGGGTTTACGTACGATTTTGCCGTTACGTTCCTCCATAATCAACTGATTAAAAAAAACCAAATTTGGTTGTAACTGATTAACAGTGAAAACGGAAATGTAACAATCACAAAATCGGTCAACTATGAGCATAACACAGTTCACGTGCAGTGTATCTTTAGGAAGCTGTTATGACACAAACGCATGCTTAAACATTGGTTTGCCTAAAATATTGAATATAAGGTACGTGCATCCTATTTACTGTAAAACTGTCTTTCACCCAACAAAATCATGTCGGGAAACGTTTATTAAATGATGAATACGTTACACATTGTGGCGACGGTTCATCAAGTGCTGTTTATTCTAATGATTCAGAAGAATGCAAAACATGTTGAAAACAATATAATCTATCACATTCTAACAACTTTATGACAAAAACAGATATGCTGAATATTTAAAATTTAAACATCGGCAAAAGTGTCCTGTCCAACTTGTGTAGGACTCTACCTGAACTAAAAATATGGACAAAGTGTTCATAATTACCGCAATGGTCCCAACATGTCACTAGATTTGCTCACAGCAAAGATGCTGAATTTAAGTTGTTTGTGAATTGTTGATGTGCATGTTTACGACGTGAAAAGACTTCCCTATGGTAGTGTTACTTGATAAAGATTATGTTTAAATATTTAATTATATCTGTTGTTTAACATTCTGTACAATTCGTTTTTAAATAAACATGTGTTTGACTATTTATGGGCTTTATTCTGCACATGACAAACAATCGAATGTTTGCGAATTAAACATAGGTACACATAACATTAATCAAAATGTCCATGTAGCCTTCTACCAGCGGGTTTGTTTCAATTACTATATAAAGGCAGCAGTTTACTGGTCGTTAGTTTGCTTAATATAAATTGCAGAGAACGTTTAAAAATGTTGCAAATAATGTTGATCCAGGAGCTCATGTTTAGGAGCACAATAACGAAATGCCCCGTAAAACAAATACTTAGAATAACACGAAACACGCAAAATAAATCTTAAATCTGTTTAACGCATATTCGTCATCTCCGTGACTTTTGTTTACCTCCGTTACTGTACGTTACTGCGATCATCGTGAAACTTCGTGTGATTGTTCTCTGTGCCTTGGTGGCTACGGCATTCGCCCTATGCGATGATGACGTTGACGCAGCTGTCCAAGCCTATGTTGCAGATGCATACGGTAATATTTGATAACCAAGATTGAATACACTACTGCTACGATAATAACGTTTTGGGGGATTTCAAGTAATAACAATTACAAAATTATAGATGACGATTTTAAAAACAGTCACCTTAAACAACTATATATCTTTGTAACAAGAACATGTTATGTACAAAGAATCATTTTAGAATGCTCTGTAGATGTCAATGGTATTTATAAATTAAATTGTGATACTATTTAATTACACAAGGTTTCATTCCTCTTGTAACGATTGTTTATATCAATGTTGTGATTGGTTGATTGGTTTGACGTTTGCAACTCTGATTAAAGATAATATATGTCTGTATCTTACAACCATAATTGTTAACGTTCTTTTAAATCCTAAACAAGCAGTAAACCCTTTAGGCTACTTATGTTAATATGCGAAAATGACAATTATATTATCCATGTATGTTAAAATGTTTACTAAAAACGCAACACAGCATCGTTAAAAACTATGGTCCGAACATTTGAATGTGTCTGTTTATGTTTCTATACATAACGTTGTAACCGCATGTCTGCACGGTGTATATATGGATCGGTGACCTTAAAGTAACGCATCAGATTGTAGTTTCTCACTCGATGCGATTCTCTGGCGAGAAGTCCTGTATTTGGTTTTTGTATGTTGTTGCTGCGTTTTTACTTCTTAACCCCAAAACATTTTATATTTGTCATGAAATGTTCCTACTTCTTTTGCAATGCGTTTCCATTGCATCTGTCTGTTGTTGTCGTTGCGCTTTTACTTTCGGCCCCTAGAGATATATGTGTTATGAAAATTACCTCGTTTATAATTGCTATTGTATTTAGTATGCGATCACTCTTTATAACCAGCATTTCTGGGTTGATCGTTTCAGGGTGATTTACTCAACAGCAGTTTCCACATGCATCAGTCTTTGAATTATTAGTCACGGTAAATGTGTTCCTCTTTCTGTGAAGCACGAACCCTTGCGGACAGTCAAAACGCATTAACATTTATCATGACGGAATGCCCTTTAGCCAGTTTGCTGTTTTATGGTTATCCGATTCCAAGCCATAAATTATACACTGTTGTTAATCACAGTTATGCCTCTGGCTTAAACAAATCACACAGGTAGAATACAAGTCACGACTTCTGAAATAAACGAGAACGTTAAAACAGGGTTAAATGTATGTCATCTATTTTAAACTTATGTCAACGTGATATCACCATAATTGAAAGCAAAAAAAAAGATTTTTTAAAAAGGGTAAGCAAAGTGTCAGCATCCGACCAGCTGACACAATATGTGCACAATATAAAGTCACACATCGACAGCTCTTTGTTGTGTTTCAAGGTTTGACAACTCCGTTACATCGTCTCGCTGACGTCTGTCTACCTCCGTTACCGTTCGTTGCTTCCGTCACCATGAAGGGGTTTGTGCTTGTTCTCTGTGCTTTAGTGGCTATCGCATACGCATTTACCGATGATGATGTCAAGAAGGCTGCCGAAGAATATGTCAAAAGGCTGCTGTTCTACCCTTTCCCGATTGAAAGTATTTCTTACCATAAGAGCGATAATCCTCTTTTAAAGAGCTATTATGGTGAAAATGCTTATGACGTTATCGTAACTTTGGATTTAAAGGTATGTTTAATCAATATTGTTTGTTTGTTTGTTTTTTTGTTTTTTTTTGTTTTTTTGTTTGGTGGTTTGGTGGTTTGGTGGTTTGTTTGTGGTTTGGTTGTTTGTATCGTATGTGATTCGTGTGTGGCTGCTGATTTGTAATTATGCCGTTAACAATAACTTTTTTGTCAATATTACTTTGGTCAGTTTACCTAAGTAGCGTGTTTGTGTTCACTTATATTTGTTGTACTACTCTTTTACCAGTACATCTTGAAGTATCAACGCCAATCTAATACTATTGCGCCGCCTGTTTATCTCATGGCTGGCTTTTGGTGCATTTTTAACAGTTGATTACGTTGTTATGACGTAATACTCTACAGCAAAGATAAATATGCCTGTAAATCCCAGAATTGTTGATTACGCTGTTATGACGTAAACTTTTTCCTGTGCTTGACAGCAAAGGTCAATATACCTGTATACCCTATATTTGTTTTAGACAGGCTGTTATTTTGTAAAAAATGCGGTTGAAAATTATAAAATTATGTCAACCACACTAATGCGTGTGCTTTTTATAGCTTTTCCAGTGTCTAATAACAAAATGATTTTATTTCACACGTACAGCCCGACTTCGATCCGTAAACATTTAATATAAATCTGAACTCCTGAATCTTTTAAATCTATTAAAATTGATTAAGTAGATAATTATGCTATCACTCAGCTCTGCATAAGGGTAATAACACCGTAAATAATTCACAGATTTGCAGTTAGGTAGAATATAAATTGAAGAGATGTTTAAAGAAAAAATGTTGTAAACAATGTAGACAGATTAAGTGTAAGGTTTATGGTTAACAATTTTTTCATTTTTGTTAATTACTTATGATTTCTTAAAAGTTTTTTAAAAACTTTTTTTATTTACATAATGCCATTTATTAGTTTGGCATAGCTAAAGTAAATCCCTCTTCACTTTACAAGCGACTGAAATAAGTCAGCTGTTAGTGACAACTGAACCAGAGCGAACTGAACCAAGTTGTTACATATATCCGTGAATGTTTTCAAGTATTTCTACGTGTACTTTTTATTAAGTATATTAATTTTATTTTCATTTGTTTTTAGGGTCAAAGGACAGTTTGCACTTTCGAAGGCAATACAGAGAATGGTGTGTTCTACATGGCTGAACTTGGATCGCCGTTTCAACAGTCGAGGATGATTATGAGAACTAATTGCAAACCCCCATATTTGATATAATTGTGTTACACACACAATCATGGAATAACAAAAGCACACACAAGCTTTCCGTGAAGTCGAAAGTATATGAAAATAATCTAGTTCGAATAACTTACACATTTACTATGTCGTGTGGCTATTTCTTTATTAAAAAGACTTCCCAAAACATAATGTTATTTTGTAACACGTATTTCTTATTTCATCTCATAATTTTAAATGTACATGTAGCAAATAACATACGTATTATTGGTTATGAGACCATAAACAGTATTAGTTGAAGACGAACAAAAAGAACTGTTTCTTCAAAGTGGTATTTGGCGACACCATCAAATATTTGTTTACACTTTAAGGTCAGTATACGTGTACATGCAGCTTATGCACGAATGCTAACAAAACCAACAACAGACGTACGTTTGTATTAAACCGCAACAGCCAATACCAATGACGAACATGTTCTACAACTGTACGGCAATGTTTGCAAGTTGTATTGCAAGAAAGATTATGTTTTCAAAACCTAATTAAGGGCATACATTGGGAAAATGTGTTTATTGAATGAACAATCCAAACACTAGCACCACCTAATGTGGAAACAATTATTTTCATAATGTCAACAACATAAACTCAATTACCCTTGATGACCAAAAACAACACAACTTAGTAATTTAGTACATTTAACAGTATCCACGTAAGCACTAAACACTGTGTGTACTTGTAGCACGCTCCATTAACCTTCGAAAAAGTCAATATTCTTTGGAAGCAAGTCTGCATAGGGAAAATACTAGCATTGGCGTTATATGCGGTACTGTACTTTCAAATGGCGTTATATGCGGAACTGTACTTTTAAATGTAAATAAAACATATCTATAAGTTACCCGCAATGTGGCAAAAATATCTTATTGATTTAATATGCGTAAAACCTGTATTGTTTACATATCAATTTTGTAATTGCCCAAAAAAGTCAGAAAGCTGCACACCTACATAGTAATCAGGCGCGTAGTCAGGCAGTAGGTACGAGCGAAATTGATGGTAATTGCTCATGCCGATTTAACCGCACAGTAAAGTGCCAATTTTGCTAATATTTAAAAAGCAGCTACTTCATTCAGTATTCATTATTTAAAACGTTCGCTTCCAGTGCAGCTCAACCCTTTCCGTTCTAAATGCCTAGATTTCGTGTAATTAATTTTCTGTTAAAGTTAAACAGATATTAAAAAGTAATTAACGCTTTGGTTTAATCAGAGTCATACCATTGGCCGTAACAGGACAGTTACCTACGACAAAGACAAGTAACAACCCTTAAGACTAAATAATCCATTAAAATATGCTGCTGACAATTGTCGCAGATGTTCTTATTGGTTTTGTTGTATAAGGACAACCGCGGCCGTTTACTGCCGATGATAACGAATTTGTAACATAATGATAGGTAATGGTCCGTATGCTGCTCTTAAATTTGATCAAAGTTGTCTTACAGAGTTATGGTCAACATCCGGCAGCGCCTTACTGATCTTTAGGGTGTTCACTTCTTTGATAACCCAATAAGGACTTTTCCGTGACTACTGTCTACCTCCCTTACCGTGCGTTACTGTCGTCAGCATGAGAGTGTATGTGCTCTTTCTCTGTGCTTTTCTGGCTGTCGCCAACACCGTAACCGATACTGACGTCGAGGCGGCTGCCCAAGAAACTGTCAGTAGTGCATACATAGGCAGTAACAAAATGATTATCAAGATTGAATACACCACTGCCACAGTAACAATACCAAACGTTGATAAACGATCTAGTAACGACAAAATTAAAGCTTTTATTCTAAGTCTACATCAGCAAACACTAAAGTAATTTTAAGTAGTTGAATAATTATAATGAAATCATCGGGACCATGAAAATATGTTTCTTATAACCGATGTTCCTTATAAACATAAAGTAAACTAGTTCCTTGGTAAATATTGGGAATGAAAATCAGTTTTTTATAACCGAAAGTTCTTATAACCGGCAGTTTCTTATAAGCGGGTTCATTATAAGCAGACTTTACAGTATTCAGGTTGCAGAAAGGACGATTTACTTTGTTAACCTAATTGCCAAAAAAGTAAATAACGTTCGTTGTTAAGATCTTTTTTGATTGATTGATTGATTGATTGATTGATTGATTGATTGATTGATTGATTGATTGATTGATTGATTGATTGATTGATTGATTGATTGATTGATTGATTGATTGATTGATTGATGTTTGTGTCC
>Ga0224511_10001926_pt1 | contig 13338 bp, 5 predicted proteins | sample SF_May12_sed_USG_2_FD_169988 | JGI IMG/M metagenome (GOLD analysis project Ga0224511, IMG submission 169988) | Sediment microbial communities from San Francisco Bay, California, United States - SF_May12_sed_USGS_8_1 | ecosystem: Environmental > Aquatic > Marine > Sediment | place: USA...
TAAACAATAAAAGCCTAAGTCTTTATTGAGAAATACGTAATTTGTTTGGGGAGGCTAGAAGAATAGCCTTACACCTTGTAGAAGCTATCTTAAAATAGCAACATTCTAAAAATAGCGGGGAATTCCTGACGTCATTAGTGTTTTTCGTACCTTTGCGCGGTGATAAGGCTAACGGTGTTCATCGAAGAATGAACTTGATTCGTCCGGTAAAGGATATTGAAGCAATGGAAATAGAGGTGTAAATATTTTGTCATGGTGCCCTTGGACATGACATATCTACATTGTTTACAACATTCTTTGTTTGAACATCTCTTCAATTTATATTAAGTCACCATCTTTGGACTTTACGTGTACATAATGGTCTGTTAACCTATATACTGTGCAACCAGTGTATGCACTTCATAAACAAATTGTAAAAATAAAACAAATGAAACCTGCAGTTGGCATTTGTAAACACAGTGAGTTACCTACATCATTGTGTAGCGGGGTTTTTTACATGTGAAAATAGAGTGCTCATGCGCTAAGAGCGTCAATGCTGTAGCACACTTCATTAACCTCTTATAAACAACTTCAATAAAACCGAGGCTGCTAAAATTCCCTTGCTGGCTAGGCTTCCTGTGGACTTTCCCTTGTTTTCAGATTACCGCCGTAATGTGACCTCGTTGTTTAACGTCTCACTGGGTCCGCTTAGGTATTATTCGTTTTTATTAGCGCTAATAAAATGAGCAAAGCATGACTTTTGTGTGTATTGTCCCTCACCATAGGTCGTTCGTGTGATAGGTTATTTGCTTTGTGGAATTTGACATTCTCTCGTCACTGACCCCGGTCAACTTTGTACAATAGTTGTATATACATAATGTTTGATTTGTATAAGTTGTATTATTGTAACTGTTACCGTTTTATATAGGTGTAGGACATTTGTCACATACTCTCCACTGACCTCGGTAATATTTTACAATACGTATACATGCACTATATATTCAGTGCATAATATTCAGTCCAAAACCACGCATATTATATATTAAACTGATGAAAGGGAAAGCCCTCAGGAAGCATAGCCTGCAATAGAAAACAGCAGCCTCGGTTTTATTGAAGCTGTTCATCAGTAGTAATGAATGATGCCACACCACTGACGCCCCCTAGCACATGAGCAGAACTCCATTTTTAAATGTAAACAACATACATGTACACTCCATGATCCCTGAGGACCAGAAAAATATGACTACACAATGATGTAGTACGGGGCGACTTTTTACAGCCGTCACACAGGCACTAAACACCAGCTGTAGTAAGTAATATTAAACTAATAAAAAGGAAAGCCCTCAGGAAGCATAGTCTGCACGAGAAAACAGCAGCCTCGGTTTTATTGAAGCTGTTCATCAGTAGTAATGAATGATGCCACACCACTGACGCCCGCTAGCGCATGAGCAAAACTCCATTGTCAAATGTAAACAACATACATGTACACTCCATAATACCGATGAAAGATATCGGCAACAAACAGGCGTAACTATCAACATCGGTAACAGCATACCAACATACCGGTAGAACTCTTGATTTATAATTTTAGGACTTAACTCAATTATGTTCAATTTCAGGTTGCGTGTGTTATGGTTTCATCACAACGATGTTCGGCATAACTCAGATCTCGCTGCTCACATCAATAGCTTTCGATCGCTACGTCGTGATAGTGCAGCCCCGCGGCCTGCAGTTCACCAAACAACGTGCATCCCTTATTGTGGTTCTGTGTTATGTCAATGGATGCCTTTGGGCGTCTTTTCCAGGTATTCATTTTTTAACGTTTTAATATTCGTGATATACGTTGCAAACCACAGGGTTTGTTTGCGCACAGCTAACATGTACATTGTACCATACACCCCTGTATACCGTGTAGTTATGTCAAATCCTAGCATTTTCCTAAATGTGTCTCTGACCTAGACCGTCACCTAGTACATATTACAGATTTACCTTATGTTCATGTTATCTTCAAACACGATTTGTTGCGTTAATGTAACCATTGATCGATTTTAAGGAAAAAATGACATTTCACGCAGAGACACTTAGCAATTATAATTTAAGTCTGATGCCTTCAGGTTTCGGACTTAAGGTTATAGGAGTGCAATGGATTCACATATTTGCAGCTAGGTAGAGGTTTTATAAAGTTAACCTTTTTTTATACAAATTCATGCCATTTTAACTCGATCCACCACATCGCTTTTTTCTCAGTTTTTGCTTTTTTGATTTTTAAATAAGATTGAAATTTTTTTTTATTAAATTCATATTTAAGGGAGGTAATAAGGTGTCATATTATTTCCCTTTAATTTAATTAAAGTAAATATAGGTTATTTCCATTTTAAAAATAAGTATCTATGGTTGAAAAGTATAATCATAATACATATAGCATTTTAATGAGAAAATTCTTGTTTATATTTTGATAAAAAAATACAAATGTGCATCCTTCGTAGTCCATTACACAACTATTACCTTAAATAAATATTAAATATAACCACATGGTCATATGGATTTTGCTTTGAAAAAAATTATAACGACAATATAAATATGGAAGATAAATGAAAACAATATGTTATGATTGAACCAAAACAATCACAACTAGACATGCTCAGATCCAACAATAAATTGGAGTACAATGGTAATGAAATGTCCTCTCAATGCGTGTCGCTTAGAACTTTTTTTTAAATCAGAAGAGATTTGGATATTAATTCTTCTTCGTTTTTACGAAGAAGACTTTTTAATGAGATTATGTTTAAATACAACACATCAAGGAAATATCTCATTTAATGTTATACGAAACTGGAAACAGTTATATGGTTTGCATATAAGAACAGTTCTTCCATTAAATAAATTATTGTCTGAAAATACATTTACTGCATACAGCCACATTAGCGTTGTTAATATACACGAGTTACACTAAAATAGTCGTTCCACATTTATAGCAGTTTGTTTAAATACATCTACGATAGAGACGTTTGTTTGCGTGTCAATATTTGAACAACTGCTTTTCAAAAGATGCGTCTCAGCTTTGCAGTGACATATTGGTAACTCCACTGGTTTCTCATCTGAGTTGCACTCTTTCATGGATGAAGACTGTCAAGTTCCATTAGTATAATTATGAGCAGCAACAATCTGTATTACACATTTCCATTTGAAGGGATTGTTCACGGTAATAATGTGTTTAAGTGCACCAATCTGGTACAAGACTGGTGATGTGTTCTAAAATTGAAAGAAGTATGCATTACTTAGCAATACTTACTTAACATGCAACGTATTAATAACAATGCAATTAGCACGCAAACAGGATAATGCCAGTTTAACCGCATGTACCACACATTACGGGAAACATAGAACGCATTTGGTTAATTATGTTGTCAAATTATGTTTAGACTCATATTTCAGTATCCACCAGAATACCTGGTAACAAATGTATTCACAAATTGTTTTAATATATATGTATATATTAAAATTTATAACGTGTTATGTCGTAATTAATCTAAGAGAAAGGGAAATATATGCATTATTAAGAAATAAACAATACATGTATGGTTATTGTCGTATACATTTAGCCTAGTTAAAAATGTCCCGGTATAAAGTCCCGGTGTTTTGCGGTTTGGAAACCTAGGCCAACCTGTACCACAACCATAGCGATGCCGGGAATCTTCCAAGTCCAGGGTATACTCAGTGACAGTGTGAACTAGGTTTTATACATTGACATCCATTTCACTGCAGTTATGTGATTGTTTCATAAGCCTTTGGGTGGAACTCGTACCAGCTGGAAGGTCTGCGCATCAGGTGCGCCATCCACTGGCAGAGCCATCGACCCACCGATCTCTCCTTCACAATGGCGGCCGTTGTATGTGTGTGGGTGTTGCCGCTCATTGTGATTGTTTTCAGCTACGGGGCAATTTTCCAAAAGGTAACATTATACAACTACTCGCTTCTTAGCTGTGAAATATGATGTACAGTAGACCTAAAGTGGCTTTAACTGTTTAGTTACATGAACTATAATTTTCAATTGACATTTCGAATGTCTTTGTATGCAAAGTCTAAATAAATGTTAAAATATTGAAATTAATGCAGCAGATGGTGTCGATGTTAATAAAAGACAAATCACATTAATGTCATTATTTAGCGAAAATATAGCAGTTGTAACCAATTTGGGGGCTTTTTAGTTCGCGTACTTTTTAACATCCACAGTTATGGAATTGAGGTGAAGTGTTATGTTTGACGCGACTGTTAGCGTCGAAGTCATATCACGGGAGTCGGGCAACATTACGAACGTAAAAGTACGTGGTTTTGTTTTCGAATACGTATTGGCACAAATAGATTACTGTTTCCTCAAATGAGGTAGATGTAAGGATTTGGTCAATGTGCCGTATCGATAATCAGAGATAAAGTATGTAGCTCCCGGTGAATCTCGAACCCATTCACACTCAAATCCGCATTCATGAGGTTTCTGAAGTGTGTTACAAGTGCACCTGTAAAATGATAACGTAGACCTTAGTAATATAGTAATTGCTAATAGTATTTAATGTTATCCTCTTAATATGCTTTGTAGTTCATGTACGTTTTGTGTATTTATATAATTGATTATTCCAGGTGAACAGAGACAAGGCCATTGCCAGATTACGGAATTTCCACAGTTTACGTCGTCAAAAACGGGAACGAAAGATGGCCATTACAGTATTATTAATGATAGGTATGTAATCGAATGATATTTTGAGTAACAAAGACTTTAAATAAATTAAATGTGGTATATTACACGCACTTGTATTTGCATAACCGCGGCACGATTATATATCAACTTGAAATATTGCTCTCTTGCATTTGTAGAATGTTTATATTTTCATTTATAGTTCTGTGTGTACATGTCCTTTTGATTTTAATACTGTGCCAGAAATGAAAGAACGAACCACTTTATTAAACATAAAACATAATTGTATTGTCGCGAATATTGGATTGTTGTTATCTATATACAGGTGCATTTTTCATCAGTTGGACACCATATTCGGCAGTTACTCTGACGGTAGCGTTTACCAACGTTAGTAAAGTACCGATGACGGCATCTGTCTTACCAGCTCTTATTGCAAAGACGTCAATAATATGGAATCCTGTTATCTACGTAGCCAGGCATAAACTTTTCAGACGAGCAATGGTAGAACGCATATCGTGTTTGCGATACAGCCGCGGAGCCTGGCCAGATTTAAAGTCGAATGTGTCTTTGTACGTGTCACATGGATCGTCAAATTTACCAAACAAAATTGCAGATGAAGGAAATGACATTGAAATTGAACCTGAAGAATCTTTGGTTTAAAGTCGTTGTCCTAACTAATGTAAATAAGTGTCACCTGGTTTAGTTTCTTTATTTGTCGTTTCGTTTGAAAGTATGTTACTTACATACATATATATTTTTGTATGTTTACTATGTGTTAAATATATTGATATTAAAAAAGAGGAAACAAATAATATTTCCTTGTGAATTGCATTTCTCATCGCAATAACGTTACACTACTGCGTGTTTAACATGACTGGCTTGACTGCGTTTTGTTTTTCCTTTTTAGGCTAAACCTAAATGTTAAAAAGTGCTTCAATTTACATATTCCCAAACAGATTCATCAGAATTTCGATATATACTTTAACACCATTACTCACACCATTCAAATCAGTACGTGTATGACCGATTTAAGAAGTCACCCCTTGCTACATCACATTGTAAATTTAGAAATGTCCAGTCCTCTATGATCTTTATTGTATTGCTTTAGAGTCTCGCGCTAATGCGCTAAAGCCATTCAATTGTGCGACATATCCCATTACAATTGATAAACAGTAGCAATAAAACCGTTGTTGCTATCATTATCTTGCAATTGGTGTAGTTTTTCACCTTCTTTAATTCACAGACACAGACAGGCTGACGATTGTAAAGAATAATAATGTAAGACAAAACCTCAGACTTTTCGCATTAAAAACGTTGAAATTACCGTGGTAATTTACAAAGGCAAGACCCATATGTGACTGCAGTCTGCACATATTTAAGCAATTTCGATTCAGAACAAGGCGCATACATTTAAATCCCTACGCTTCGGGACACCTTTGGTTATTATCGCGAAAACCATTTACTGTCATTGTTGTGCTAGACTGCTAGTAACGCCCTAGGGTGCGACTGGGTCGGTGTCTAAAAATGTAGGAGGTATATTTAAACGAAAACAGTATTGCGTTACAGCACATATATAATTTTATGTTACTAAGGCTTTTTGTAGATTCTCATGACCTAATATTTTTAATCATGTGTATTGATGCGGAGAGAAATACTTGGTTATCTTTATATTGATACTAAGTAGTAAAAAGTTTAAATACAGTACAGGAGAAACCTTTTTCAATTAGTGGAAACAATCCGAATATACAACCGGAGTAAAACTTCGCCGCACTAAACTTTTACTTACAGTTTGGTTCAAGTTTTGGAATCAGCTACAAGTATTTTTATTCACAAACAAAGTTTATTGTTTTACAATCGCAATGAATAGCATGTTTTCCAATGACCGATATATAGTAGTAGTAGTAGTAGTAGACTCAAGTAAATTCAATGGTGTCAATAATGCATAATAAAACATTTTAAAGTTCTATATGAATATAAATGCGTAACATAATATTATACTTGTCATAAAACGAAAACATTATTTGCGTTCTAGATGAATCGAAACTAGAATACAATAAAGGTTTCCGTGGGTTATCGCCGCAAGTCTACGGTTACTAACATGACGTCACTAAAATTGTTAACTTGTTTACAAAACGCTTCTCCACCGAAAATAGTACCGTTATACATTACCTGCATTCAATTACATTTTATGACATAATCTAATTAATTGACACGTTAGCCTGGTATATTGCGTTCATAACAAAGTGCTTGTCGTTCCGTTGCTTCTATCAAATGCACCGGAACTCCAAGTCGTTGGTGATTACAGCAATATGCCATTATGTACATAATATGTCAAATTACATCACCGAGACCATTACTATTTTTGCATAAATGTGTTGCACAAAATATAGAACATAGATAGAACACTTATATTCTATGAGCTCATTGCGCACAATGTATGGACAATGTGTGGGCGCCGTAAACGCTCAGTAGGGGGATGCACCACCTTTTGATATTTTAAGCAAATTTCGTGGCGACACTTCGGCGCGACATATTTTGTGAGCGCTGTGCCAGCGTCATAGTATGGCCGTTCCTTGCGACAGGCCCCTTAGTCTAGTGGTAGATGTTTATCAGATGTATGTTTGAGTTGATTCTTGTTCAGTCTAAATGTATGTTTGCACTCCATGGATTTGAAAATTACAAAGGAAGCTTTACCCTCGCATAACAAAACCATCTAGACAATACGATATGTGTATTTAGAAGCGTTGAATGCCGATTTTTAAAGGAAGTAAACATAACGAGGATGTTCTCTGTGCTCAATCAAACACTTTCGATTATGCGAGTGGACAATAGAAGCTAGATATTTTGAAAGATGAATGAATACTCGATATTTTTCCGCTTACTGAAGTATCATATTGATACAAAGATTGTGCTTTAATGTTTAGTGCAATGTTCATACTCCAAGAAGAGAAATCACAATTTCTCACCAGTCTATAAAAATCTATCACAAAGGAGGGATATTTAATATGTGTAACGTCAATAGTGTTACCATATTAAAGGTATTGCAAGAAAAGTACGTGTAATAAAATCGACAATGTTTTTGTAATTAAATTTATTGGTATTTTATTATCCAGCTATATTTCCACTGTGACTGTCTACGACTATATATGGATTAAACATGAGGGTTTTCCCTTTCATCAGTTTAATACTTCCAAATGACTTAAAATAAATTTAAAATGATTAGTATTTTATTATCCAGCTATATTTCCACAGTGATTGTCTACGACTACGTGTGGATGAAACATACTTTCAAATGACTTAAAATATCATAATAAATTTGAAAGATTATACATTTACGATTAATGCTACGTCAACTACTGTCCCATATTTGCACAACATTTTATTATAAACTAAGTCTAATCCATTTGTACCTTACGTATGGCTTCTTGAAGTATGCCATCAGTCGTGGGTTAACATCTTAGAACCATCATTGTCATAGTTCAAATCTTATTACTGGATGGCAACAATTAAATAAAACTTTATATATATGAGCACCGTTGAAAAATGAACTGTTTCACCATTTATTTTTTTAAGATATGTTTAATTTAGGGAAAATAATCCCAATTAACTTTAACAGTGATTCCTTTGAAAAATATACAAATTCTTTTATTATTTAAATCTTAATTGATTTTGAAGCAAATTGTTCTGCAAGACGGCCTAATACGTATTATTATTTCGATTGGTATTTCAATAAGAAATCTGAACTTTACCATTAAAAAACTGAGAAAATAGCATATTTCTAGTCTTAAAAGGAGATAACTCATTAAAACAAAATAACCAAGGGGAGGTAATAAACTTCCGTCTACTTCTGTCACGTCTGGTAAAATATGTCAATGTCAACAGTCGCTTGAACTTTCCCGTTTAATATTTTAATGCTAACATCAAGCTGTATGCTTGCTTTTGGACAAAGTATGTGGTTATGATAGGTCTAAAGCCTTAAGTAAACTGACCGGTTCAGGTGAACACAGGAGCGCAGGTCAATGGACTGAGCACCGTGATATAATCTAACTAATGTTGAACAACGGCGTTGAATTATTAAACACATATTTTAAAGATCATCCAATATCTGTAGGGGACGGAGTTTCTGGATCACGTTTTAATGTCCGTGACGGTAAGGGTTAGGGTTAGGGTTAGAGTTCATTGTGTAATTATATTTTTCTGGTCGTCAGGGATCATGGAGTGTACATGTATGTTGTTTACATTTGAAATGGAGTTTCGCTCATGCGCTAGTCATTGATGAGACATCATTCATTTCAACTGATGAACAGCTTCAATAAAACCGAGGCTGCTGTTTTCTCGTGCAGGCTATGCTTCCTGAGGCCTTTCCCTTTCATCAGTTCATTTTAACCTTAACCTTTTTTGACGAGGCAACAACCTCTTTTGACCAGGCAACAATGTTTGTAAGAAATAAATATTCATTACCGCCCACCAGATGTTCTTTAGCACCTTCCCATTAAACAACACACCAAGCAACAACAAAAAGGTAATATAATAATACATTTACATTTAACGAGAAGTGCAGCCGTTTTTTACAAATTACATGCAACGATTTTCACATATCAAGAGAAACATTACACAAGGTTAAAACGAATTACCTTTACGAAAAATATCATATTAGGGAACCACATACTATGGTTGTTGCCTAACAGTGTTAGTAGTGAGAACATATAGATTTTAACCATACCGCAGACGGGTCCCCTTAAGCCGTCTTAGAACATCACGACGACCTTTTTTTTTCCTTGCATGTGTTATTACGTTTGTGTCAAAACAAATTTGTATGACCATTTACATCACAGTTGGTAACACCATGGAGATTATGTTGGTCAAAGCAATGTTGCTGCAGGTGCTGCTGTTTGTCATTCTGACAATATAATGACTGTTGCGATTGTGGTTGGTTTTACCGGTGCAATTGTTTTATTTATAGTGTTGCATTAATGATCTTTCTTTAGCGAAGCGGCTCCATCACTTCCATCGACCATATGATGAGGATATAAACAATGCGAACAAAGATGAAATACAACAAATTAACGTCACAGAAATGATCTTCATGTTTTATTATTGTTTATTGTTGCAATAAGATTAAGCTGTCATCATTGCACGCGTGGACTCGAAAGCACTTTCGCGTATATTGTCTTTGATAATTAAGGACGCGGCCTAGTTGTTAATATCAACAATACACGAAAAATGGTTATTTAAATTAATAAATAAAACCAAACAATAAACACACACTGGTTATAACAATGATTAATGAGATACGAGGGCAAAGTGTGAAGTAGTATGTAATGGGTTTATTTTTACCTAGGATAACGTTTTTCTTCTTGCTAATTCATTGATATCTGCCATTAGTCTGCAACAAACCAATGGGACAGTGTGTCTATGTAATGAGTGAAAGTGAAATTAATAGAAGGGTAGCTTGTAATGTTTATAGGGACAATATACTTACATATAGAGCAAAACAATGCAAAAGTGTGGAACATTTTGATTACATCAGCAGAATAAGTATGTGGTATCGTTTAATCGCAAAGCGCATTTTACCTTGTCCGTGACGAAACTTAACAAAACCGTTAGGGTCTCATTTACAGTTTAGAGGGTCACATCGTAGTTTTGTGTGACAGCATTTTGCATATGGTTTACAATATACCAGTGATATCTACGTGATTGATGTATATATAGAAGGGAATCCGTCCTGTTGCTGTTTAATGGTTACAAAGAGGCCGTCAAACATTTCATTACCACTGATAAACAGCTTGAATAAAACTAAGTCTGGTTTTTCCCGTGCATGCTTTGCTTCCTGAGGGCTGTCCCTTTCATCAGTTTAATTTAATTTACTGCAGCTGGTGTTGAGTGCCTGTGTGGCGGCTGTAAAATGTCTCCCCGTACTACATCATTGTGTAGTTATATTTTGTTTGGTCCTTAGGAATCATGAATTGTATGTTTTTATACATTTGATAAAAGATTCCCGCCCATGCGCTAGGGGGCGTCAGCGGTGTAGCATCTTTCATTGCCACTGATAAACAGTTTCCCTTTCATCAGTTCAATAAAACCGAGGCTGCCTTTTCCCGTGCGGGCTATGTTTCCTGAGGGCTTTCCCCTTCATCATTTAAATTTAACTTACTACAGCTGATGTTTAGTGTCTGTGTGGCGGCTGTAAAATGTCGCACCGTACTACATCATTGTGTAGTTGTTTTCTGGTCCTCATGGATTATGTATTGTATGTTGTTAATGCAAACATTTCTTGACTTGCGCGGCCCTCTAATGGCAGAGTGTACATGTAGATGGACCCATCAAATACATTATTATTGGCAGCGTCTTATACGTTTGCGCTTCAATTATTCTCACAAAAACGGTGCGAACAAAAGCCTCAACTTAAGTACGTATTGTCCACAATATGGCGGCAAATTAGCTTACCGTCATTGTCAAGTAATGACAAGTACATCAGCAATATTTTACACCGACGCCCTTTACTTTCTGAACATAAATGTCCTTCTGGTGCGAACAAAAGCCTCAACTTAAGTACGTATTGGGCGATGGCCACCTGCGACCGTGAACGGCATATGCACCAATCAGCATTTATGTTTAAGTCAAGGAAAAGTACACCAACGGCCTTTTGCACATAAAGCTATAGATCTAACACTGTTAAAAATGATCACACTTGTTCATTGTTTTCTCAAACGAATGTTTCATTACATAGCCACACTCGAGATAAGAGATGCAGGTGGTTATTATTAAATTTAACGTTGGACATTAATCATTTAGTTGTATGCTCGTTGTCTAAAATGTTGTATTTAAAAATAACGCAGGCAGTCCCGCAAAAAGATACTTACATTCAAATAAAGTTTTCGGACAGTTATAATGGAACAAAATTTAATATATACGCTTACATGTCAATGCGAATATAAGTTCCTCATTTATTGAAAATGTTCGTCTTTACTACTCTTTATGTTAATATAAAATGCACACTCCAAATACTACTCTACGCTTTGTGACTGTCGGATGCTTCCTCTTGTTAATTTAGTCACCCAAAACAGTGCCAATGCGAACACAAGTAACACAAACGTACATCTATCTCTTCTTAATTAAGAGATTGATGGACATACATGAGCAAACCATACCATCTAAACTTAGAAACACAGTTATAAAAGAGATCCTGTTTCAATTAAACTTGAATTGTGATCGTTAACCGACAGTCTCTATTTTAGAAACTCATTACTGGTGTCACTTTAAAGAGATTCATTTAGTTTTACTCTTTGCAAACGGAAAGAAGAATTTGAATTATGGAAATAGACTACAAAGGAACTTAACAATTCTAATGATTTCATATTGACATGTGGTGTTCGAGCGATCTTGTTTATATACAAAGAATAATTTTTTATTACTCGCATTAGTTTCAGAAAACATAAAAATATTTTTATTTTGTTAGACAAAAAAACCATTCTTAGTGATTATGTAGTTTTTGTAAATATCATGGTATAATCTTAAAAACATAATCTGTGCACTATGATCAATAATATATTTATTTTTGGTAAATCAAACATGCTATATATGCTATGCAAAAACGTTCAATTTGGTAAATTTCAAGAACATAACATTAATAGACCCTTGGGCTTACTACATAATGTATGCAGCCTCTTGTATTTCCTCCCACTACTATATTTCTATGCTAAAACTAGTAGCTGGACCTTAGAACACCGGTCAGCTGGACCGAATTTCCTGACGTTAATAATATAGTGTAGTGTTGGTGTTTATATTTTTCCTGTCCACAGGGAACATGAATTGGTTTGGTTTGAAAAAAAAACCCACACATGCGCTATGGTCGTCAGTGGTGTGGCATCTTTCATTACCATTTAAAAACGGTTCAATAACTCCTGCTCTTTCCTCAAGGACTCTGTTGTGCCTCATAAATTTCCTTTATTGCTGATTAATAAGGCCTTACTGCATCTAACCAAGAGTAATGAACAGAGTTGTTTACAAGACATTTCATATAACTTATTTCTGATGTCGATTATTAAGGTTAACTTAAATATGCTATGCATGTATCGTTGGACCTGAACTGTTAACATCTTACTTATAACAATTATTTAGCAGTGAATCCTACTCCAGTAAACTGCCAAGTATAGTTACCCATGCCTGGTAAACTATTTATAAAAAAAAATAAAAACTTCAATCAATATGTTATGGTGTCTGGGTGGTCTAGAGGTAACGCATCCGACTGCGAAGACAGAGCTCCCCGGTTCGATTCCGCGTTCTGTCATGAATGTGTTCCCCTTTTTTGTTGTTATATGTTTGTACTTTTTTGGTCGAAAACACCATTGTTGGTCATGAATATTTGCTAGTATACATCCTGCAACATTTGTGGTGCGAGTAGAAGGGTATCAATATACAGACATAGCATCTTAAAGAAAACAATTATTCTCCGTATTTGGATCCTCCAATACATTTACAGAACAGTATAAAATGCACGTATAGATTAAGAAACATTAAACTGATGAAAGGGAAAGCCCTAAGGAAGCATAGCCTGCACGAGAAAACAGCAGCCTCGGTTTTATTGAAGCCGTTCATCAGTAGTAATGAATGATGCCACACCACTGACGCCCCCTAGCGCATGAGCGGAACTCCATTTTCAAATGTAA
>Ga0224511_10001927_pt1 | contig 13337 bp, 7 predicted proteins | sample SF_May12_sed_USG_2_FD_169988 | JGI IMG/M metagenome (GOLD analysis project Ga0224511, IMG submission 169988) | Sediment microbial communities from San Francisco Bay, California, United States - SF_May12_sed_USGS_8_1 | ecosystem: Environmental > Aquatic > Marine > Sediment | place: USA...
CCCGAAACTCGACTGGTTCCCATCTCCATAGCATGCATAAAATAGAAAGCAGGGAAACTTCAAACCGGAAATGCCTTTCCAAAACAATACTGGCTTGCCGTGAACGGCAAGCCAATAACGAGTTATTTTTAGACTATATGCAAATCTGGATACTCATTGGATAAGATGAAAGTCAAAGGATCAGCAGTATCAGTATCATTCTTAACACAAACATAGGAAGGGTTTGTGTGTGGTTGTGGAAGGTGGATTATGCGTGTATGTGCGTGTGCGCGCGCGTGCGTGGGCGTTTTCGTGTTCGTGTTTTTAAGAAAGAGAATGGAATGGTCTATGTAAGTAAGTGTATGTTGACTTATATAATTATGTCTTATTTGTGGTGTTGAACATGTACAATAGTAGAAAAAATACACATTAATCTAATTGTATACAACAACACAACATACGTGTGTGTTCGATTCATATGCACCATAACAGTTTACAGAGAAATATGATATAGTTCTCGCTTTGGTTTCAAAACTCAATATGTATAATACTTTGCCTATATGGTCAATACTAAACGAAATCGAAATTTAGTATTAAAACAATGCAAAAATGTTTACTTTATGTTCAATGTTCTTGTATACTTGGTTTTTCTGATGTGTGGAGCGTAGTACTATTGTAAAGTAGAAAAACGTAGATTTTGTATATCAGATGTTTTACTTAAAATTGTGCCCAGATACTAGTCAAAAATTATATCTTCAATATATCCGTATGCTTCCTATTATGTGTGTAAGTAACGTTTTCTAATATAGAAAAAAATGCGTAATCGTATATGGCCGCACATGAAATCAATCAAAGGAGAATAATTTAAAAGAATGACAAAAAATGTTCTAAAAATCAATCAAAGGGGAATACTTTTAAAACAGAACAAGGAAGAGTTATGGTTCTTGTGCACATCCCTTCGAGTCATTGCAAAACACATACATATTAAGTTTGGAGTCATTTGAATTTATGGTGACAATGTTACGCTCCGTGCAAGAAATGCCTTTTAGAAACAAAGGGTTTAATTCAGAATGGAACAAGGTTGAGTTATCTGCACTGCAGTGAAAAGAAATTATTTTTAAAAATCAATCAAAGGGGAATATTTCAATATGGAACAATGTTGACTTAAAGTTCTTGTGCACTGCACTTCCAGTCATTGCCGGAACTATGCATAACAAGTTTAGAGTCATTAGAATCTATGGTGACAAAGTTATGCTCCGGACAAGAATTGCTCAGTAAAATCTATCAAAGGAGAATAACTAAAAACGGAACAAAGAAGAGTTACGGTTCTTGTGCACTGCACTTCGAGTCATTGCCAGAAATATGCACACCAAGTATGGAGTATGGAACCTATGGTGACAAAGTTATTCTCCGAACAAGAAATTCTCTATAAAGTCAATCCAAGAAAAATAATATAAAAAACAAAATAGGTAGAGTTATGGTTCTTGTGCACTGCACTTTGTGTCATTGTCAGAAACATGCATACTAAGTTAGGAGTCATTTGAATTTATGATGACAAAGTTACGCTCTGGGCCAGAAATGCTCTTAAAAATCAAAGGGGCAATTTAAAAAAAAAGACTAGTCAGAGTTATGGTTCTTGTGTACTACACTTTGCGTTATTGCCAAAAATATGCATACCGTTTTTGGAGTCATTGGTGACAAAGTAACACTCAGGAAAAGGAAATCGGGACGCCGCCGCCGACGCCGCCGACCAAAGTAATCCCTATATGTCGCCTAGTCAGGCGACACAACAAAAAAGAGGGCAAGAATATCTACAATACAAGCTACATTCTTTGTTATAAACAGCTGTTCAAATCGGTATAGGAACACCTGTGACTGAATGATGACCAGTTACAATCAACGTTCAACTCTGTATAGACATACCCAAATGACTGGCGATTGACCTGCTGGGAATTGTTCACATCAGTATAGACACATATGTGACTGAATGATAACTAGTTAAACAGTGTTTAAATCCGTATAGACACACCTGTATGACCCCATTACCTGAAAAAACATATATAGACACAACCTATAATCCAATAGTATAAATTTTAACCCTTTAAAACCTATTTTAAGATTAATTTAAATCTGTATAGATACAACTGGCTAATTGCATGTTATAAAATGTTTAAACACATGAATGTATAGACAAGAATTATTAGCCACGGCCCATATCAAATCTGTATAGACAAAATAGATAGGGCACATCAGCAAATAATAGGTATCAAGTCAAATATATATACGTAGACACACATTTTATGATGGTTAATGTTTCATTCTAAATCCGTATAGACACTAAATATTAACGACAACGCTTGACTTTAACGACATTCATATATTGATGGGCGGGGGGCCCAAACCTCTATAGACAATAACCTCTTCCAAAAACTACTGTACAATTATATCAGGTTACAAACAACTGAACTAAAATAAGTAGCAACAAGTAGGAACTTGTATGTTTAAAAGGTGAACCCAAAACCTAGCTTAACAATAATGTTGGCGTCCGTTTAGAGGGATTACCGTAAAACAAAAAATGTCTCTCACTGTAAGATATATAATTTCATATGAAGCACTAGCGGATCTAGGGGGCCGCACCCGCCGCGCGCATCCCTCAAGGCCGCGGTCCATTATTTTTGTTATGCATCAAATGCTAAATGTTCTCGTTTTTACTCGTTTCGCTTGCGATTTACTTTTTAAACAACATTCTAATAGGAACATGGCAAAACATGTTTTAAGAAAAACACTATTACTATACCCGGCAACTGAAAGAACATGTAGGTAGGTGTATAGCCCCTTATAGCCGATTTTATTAAATTCATAAATACATGTATAGTGCATGCCTAAGCCGAAATTAATAATATCAGCATCAATATTACATATAAAATCCACTAAATAGTTCATATAATGTTTCTGTTTGACAAATGATCAATAGTTTTTTATACTTAATTATGAGTCTGCATACGCTAAATAGTCTGATTTTACTGGAATAGGTCAACATTATACTTACTTATTAAGTTAAGAATGTCACAACAAAAATCTTAAATAAAAACTGTTTATTTGATTTTTACACTTTTGTTTTTTCATTCAAGCTTCTCTGGACTTTGATGAACTACCCAAAGAGGAAGTATTTAAAAGGTTTAATCATTAAACGTATTGCACTCGTTTAAATGTATTTCATGTGATTCTTTTTCACATATTCAATATGTATTGTATCAATTAACAAACATAAAAAATGTGGGAAAGAAACAAAGAAGGTAAAGTTAACAAATGTTTTAATTATAATTATTTAATTAATAAAAATAATAATAATGTTAATTCAGGAATAAAACTAATACCCTTCTTGTCTGTCTGCTTGTGGCAAAATTCCAGTAGTTCAGATTTCAATACTTTGTTGTGCTTAATATGTCTATTATACTTTTTAAACATCTCTTTATGATGACATTTTTGATTAGTCAGTCTTCCAGAAATAAGGACCTAACCTTTAAACAATTGCAACAGAAATAAAACCTTTTGATTAAACACCGTATACATATTGGTTATAACATGTAAACTATTAGAAAAATCTAAGCATGGGAAATACCTCAAAAAGACCAAATTCATAATTAGGTTAACAACTTCATTTTTCGTACTATTTAACTGACAGTAACAGCTAAATAACGTTTAGTGTTGGTATTTTTTATGTCAACAATATGACTGAATAACATTTAAAAGAGGGAACAACTGAGAAAAGGGAAAGTCCTCAGGTAGCGCTGAACCTGCATGAGGAAAATAGCAGCCTCGGTTCTATTGAAGCTGTTCGTCAATAGTATTAAAAGATGCCACACTACTGACGCCCCCTCCCCACCGGCGCGTGAGCGGAACTTTATTGTCAAATGTTAACAAATACAACCAATAATCCCCGAGGACCAAAAATACTAGACAAAAACAACGCATAATACAAGTGTGTGTCAATGTACATGTATGTCACTACCAACAATTTAATCTTGTAACCTATTCCATGTCGGAATCATAGCCTGGGTCAGTCTTCTGTCGTTTGTCACATCCCACACCCTAGCATTCTGTGTTGACGGGTACATCCTTATTAATCAAAGTTTAGGGTGGGGTGGGGGTGTATTGCTTTCAGCTAATGTTATGGTCACAAATCATCTACGGGCAACGTATCGCGTCTATTTCACCAAAACTCGTACAATTCTACGGCGCCCGTACGGCGACAGGAAGAATCGTACGATTTTTATCATTTTTTAGACATTGTACGGTGCCCGGTGAAGTTTGGGTACTACTTAAAATTCCACGGCGCCCGTACGGCGTTTGGTAGGGTCATTGAGGGTAAAATGACAACGGCGGGGCACCGTACAATTTGCATACATTGAACGGGCACCGGGCCGATATTTGTTTAAAATTTATATCGCACGATTCCAGCGGCGCCCGTCCGGGCACCGTACGGCATGAGTCTTTTGTTGGCAAGTGTCCAGCCCCTGTCAATTTGCTGTAGTATTATTTCAATGCCTATTCACTCCTGAACTTGGAAATATGAGCTGAAACTGTGGCAATTGGCAGATACAGTTGTGAATGGCAACATTTGAATAGGCACATGCATGTATGTTGAATTTGACCTGACATTGTATTGTAAATTTCAATCCTTATTGTTTGAACCAATCTCTCTTGCACATCTACAGTTAGAAGATTACATAAGTAGATTGGTCGGAAACGTCATTTAGCCAGATCGAGGCTTGAACCCACGACCTCCTGCTTGCAAGTTTGGTATTCTACCAACTGAGCTACCCGGGCTCACATTTCTATCTTAGGTTCGCTTTTATACATCACAGTGAACTCAACGTCGTACACACACCCGTCCTCGAATTTCGTAGAAATATTGTTACATCAACTAAATCAATTCCATGACAGACCTGTTTAGGTCCCGCCAAAATCGCCATTTGTAGACAGACCAGAACTCATTTACCTATGGCAGTGATTGACACCACGACCACTGCTTGAAAGTCAGGATATCAACTAATTAAGCTACCCGGGTAGTTGTTTCTTAGGTTCGTTACTGTACATCACAGTGAACTCATCGTGACACAAATTGATCAGGTTTCATCTCAATCATATAAGAAGTGTAAGAGAAGTTTGTTGTACAAACTTGAAAAAATATATGCGGACACACCATCAGGACACAGACAACGACCCAAAGCCTGTGACTGACATCTTGACTGCTATATGCCCCATTGCAATACTTCTGTACATGTAGACAATTTGTTGTCAAGACAATTTGACATCTTTCTGAAAACTGCCAGCAATATACAGTTGTATGAAAAAACACATGTTGCTGCAACACTGTTTTTTAATTGTGTAGTAAAATGCTTATGAGCTTATCAAATAGTCAGTAGCGCTTGCTTTTGCAAATGAATTACCGGTGCTACATTTTAATTTTGTTTGTTTATGTGCTCCCACACTTTCATGTGCCTACATAACCCACACTGAGTAGGATCCATTGTTTATGTCACACATGTGAATGAAGTTTAACAATATGCTTATGTATGGTGTCACAATAACGCTAAATGAACATTTCTATAAAACAGTCTTATTATTTCTCATTTCCCATTCTTAGATTTCTCAGACTTTTAAGATAATATTTATAAATGTATAAAATCAATATTTACTAGATGTTTTTGAGAAAAACGCATGTCTCCCCCCTGCGCGTTCCTCCGTGCGCGCTGTTGAAGGAAGGCAAAGAACGAGATATGACCGTTTTGAAACGGAAGCGTTTATTAAGGTAAGAAGAACATGCACATAACATCAATAAGGGCTATCGTCCTATGAAGTTTGAAGGCTCTGTGTTAAAGGGTACATGCGTTATTGAGCGGAAACGGTTTTCACTCTTCGGGTCACTGTGATCTTGACCTTTAATCTACTGACCCCAAAATCATTAGGGCTCTTCTACTCAATAAGAGCTATCACCCTATGAAGTTGGAAGGCTTTAGCTCAAAGGATACTCAAGTTATTGAGCGGAAACGGTTTTATCTCTTTGGGTCACTGTGACCTTGACCTTTGACATACTGACCCCAAAATCAACAGGGGTCTTTTACTCAATAAGGGCTACCACACCATGAAGTTTAAAGGCGTGGGCTCAAAGGGTACTCAAGTTATTGAGCGAAAACGGTTTTCACTCTTCGGGTCACTGTGACCTTGACCTTTGACATACTGACCCTTAAATCAATAGGGGTATTTTACTCAATAAAGGCTATCACCCTATGAAGTTTGAAGGTTCTGGGTTAAAGGGTATTTGAGTTATTGAGCGGAAACGGTTTTCACTTTTTGGGTCACTGTGACCTTGACCTTTGACCTACTGACCCTACAATCAATAGGGGTCTTTTACTCAATAAGGGCTACCACGCTATGAAGTTTTAAGGCTCTGGATTAAAGGGTACTCAAGTTATTGAGCGGAAACGGTTTTCACTCTTCGGGTCACTGTGACCTTGCCCTCTGACCTACTGACCCCAAAATCAATAGGGTTTTTTACTCAATAAGGGCTATCAACCTATGAAGTTTGAAGGCTCTGGGTCAAAGGGTACTCGAGTTATTGAGCGAAAACGGATTTCACTCTTCGGGTCACTGTGACTTTGACCTACTGACCCTAAAATCAATAGGGGTCTTCTACTCAATAAGCGCTATCACCCTATGAAGTTTGAAGGCTCTGGGTCAAAGGGTACTCGAGTTATTGAGCGGAAACAAAGTGTGACAGACGGACAGACGGACAGACGGATAGACGGGCAGACGGATAGACGGACGGACAGACAGACGGACAAGGCAAAAACAATATGTCTCCCCCAGAGGGGGGGGGAGACATAATAAATTCTGTTGCAATGTTTGAAGGTCAAAATATAGGCTGACTGGCCTAATTGTTTGTAATTTTATATAACTCATAAAAACCCCGTGATAATAGAAACGGGAAAATATAGCCTGTGGGGGGGTATAGCTTGCGGGAATTTAGAAGCAGCGTCTGCAGCGTTTTTAAAATCTCTATATCTTTAAAATAACACTGTAGATTATCAATACTTTAGAGAAAATTGGTTCTATAATAAGGGGTCATTTTAAGCAATTTTAATATTCCTGCGGTTTTTTGTAAATGCCCTCTTTGTACGGGGATTCCTCCCCGCGACCTGGCGAACCATTTTTAATCATGATTTTTTGTGCACTTCTGAAATATCAAGATTCAAGAACTATGATAGCATAAGTTTAAGGTACTTTTTACATGTGCTTAATATCGGTATGTTCAAAAACTTTCTACCTTTATAAATGTAAAAAAAATTGTAAATTTACCAGAAATGCTTAAACCGGAAACTGTTCACAACAAACGTGTTTTTAATTGCTACTGATGTAAGGTAAATTAAATAACGCACACTTTTAATAGACGGACCTGTACTTACAGCTTCCTGTTCAAGACGTATTTTTATTATAAAACACCATTCCTTTATTATTTTTATCTGTGTTATATAACGTAAATATTTTCAATTCTTACGCAATAGCAATACTTATCTCGCGAATATTATGTTTTAGATATTACATGGTCGACCCGTGTAGCCAGTCTGCGAACTAAAATACATAATGTAGTTCATGCTTTTTTGTGCGCGGTAGATCTTTCTTGTAAACACGCTTCTAGTAGCCATTAAAACGTTTTTTTTTAATTCTTACATTACCTTGGAGCGTGTTCACAATGATCGGCACCAACACAACTGACCTTTAATCCTACCTTCCCACAAAAACAAAAGTTATTATCCAGGAAAGATAAAGGCCTTGTTATATTGCCCTTATTCCAAGAAATCTGTTAAGAAAGAATTAAGGGCCCGTTATGTTAAGTCGTCCCGCCGGGAGCATTGATCTTCCCAAAATACCATTGTATGTGTAAAAGTGTAACAGCTTTGATTTGGTGTAAATGTAGTTTCTAGTTTCTGACTGTATGGCATGAGGTCCTTCCAAAGCAATGACAGCTTGTTCAGACAATTTTCTTCAATAAAACCAACTGCAAAAACGATGAAAAAAGTTACCCCACACTTGGGCTTTTTTTCCATTTAGCTAATAAAATTGCATGTAAAAATACAAGGTGGCTGAAATAATAAGTGGTTGATCGCAAAAGGTGTAAAATAGTGGCATGTCATTGGAAATTGAAAATTTGTTGTTGTGTTCCTTTATATTTCGGTAATTATTTTCCGCCCAACAATGATTGTCCGTCCACATAAAAAGTTCCTCCTAACTTAGTAAAGCTAACACATTGTTGTTATCATTTAAACAAAGACCCAACTAGAGGTTATAAGTATAATGACTCCCATGACGAAAATCCAACTGGCCAAGTCACCACAACTAGTTAACCATTTCCGTCCCACAGTATGTCCGTCCGTCACAAATGTGACAGACAAACATGGATAAAAAAATCTTTGAATAAAAGAGTAAATGAACACATTCAATTCCTCAATACTGCATAATGCAAAGGAACCAATTGTCATATAGTACCTCGTGTTAACGACGTACGTAACATATTGGAACTGTGTTCAATTTATTTTTATATTAAGTATACATTTAACCTAAAGTGCAAATATATTTAAAGTAAATTTAATAAGCACATTAAATTCTAAATTCTTAAGTTTTTTACGAGCCTGCCTTCGTTAGAATAATAATTTCGCGAAGTTCGTTATTTAAATATTCGCACCATAGAAGTCAGACGTCGCCCGGAACCTGTTTCATTACGAAAAATGGGACATTGCCCTTGACCAAATTGGCTGACTCATGTCATCTGTACATTGTCTTAGTAAGCATTGAGCACATTTTGTAAACTCGTAGTCGCAAACATGGGGAAAAAAGAGAAAAACACTTTAGAAAGCAATATCTAAAATATTTAATCTACGAACGAAGCAAAACGTAAAACACATGCATTACAATAGCGTGGCCTTTATTTTTTCGCGCGTATCAGGTTCCTCCAATCGAAAACGGGATTTTCTCCTGTTTCCCTACACGTCATTTTCAGTGCTTATGAAAACATCCAATAGAACGGCGGATTGCTAAAATCCCAGACAGACGTCATTATACAGAAATGTAGGTCAAAAGTGAGATTAGACAGCTACGCCGAAACATATATAACGAGCGGGCCATGTATGTGTTACCGGGACATACCCTAAGCTTGTAACCCTACACATACATGTATATACGAGGCCTATCCTCGGGTAACGGAAATGTCCGTGTAGGTGAGGTTGATCCTCATGACGACCAAAATGATTGTTGTATTTACATGTACGATGCAACGATATATTAATATCAAAAGCCAAAGCAGTCGTATCTAGCCTTCAAGACACACATACAATCCCTCTTAAAATATTCGCCCAGTTTTCTTACCATAACACACAAACTATTAAGTGGTTTATACACTCAGTATTAACTTTGTGACGTTAGGCCAAATTGTGTTGGCCATTTGATGTATTGTTTTGATAATAATAATAATAATAATAATAATAATAATAATAATAATAATAATAATAATATAATTAATGTAAAATTCAAAATTGAATTATTATATACTCACTGTCAACCATTGCAAGACAACAGAAACAGAGTAGAGAGTTAATATCCATATCGTGCTCACATTGTAGTAATTCACCAACACTTCAACAAGTTTATATCAATTGTCATGAAATGGCCGTGTTCTAATAACTCCGGAAATAAGTATTAACCTTGGGCCACTAACAAACCTTCCTGTTTTTAATGGTGTCGGCTTACCTCGAAATGCTTCCGGGTCGTTGTACGCAGTAGGGTCATATTTAAAAAAAGTTTAGCTCCAATAAGAGGGTTATTTGGCTTGTTCATTGCCTTCAAGTGCTGTTTTCTATGTTTTTCTGTGAGTTTAATCTTTCGCCAATCTATTAAATGTGATTTTATTGTTATTTTTTCAGGATCTATCTTCCTAGCGGATGGACCTAAAATGTTGGCTGTTGTGTGGCTGTCAATCTCTACAGGCGCGTGATTTGACTAGTGTTTGTAAACAAAGCTTAATAGCTAAAAAGGAAGTTAATTGTGCCCATGTTTTTTTCAGGCTATTTGGACTGTTAAACGCCTGCTCTAATGAGAAAACACAGTGTTTAAACCCAATGGACATTATAAATAACCTAAAAATGGTGTGTGCTTTATTGAATTTACATTGAATAAAGAAGGCCATTTTCGGGGTGTGCCGAGTTTGAATACATTAACATAGAGGGGATTTCTCGATCATTCACGTGCTGTTGTAAACAAACATATAGAACGAAGAAAATCTATGTGGTGATAAAATCTTAATAAAATAACCATTACAGATATACATATTGTGAAGAAGGAGAGATAATTTTTATTACATATTGAATTTACCGCAATATTGCCAAAAAGGATTTAAAAAAAAATCTTAAACCGGTTTCATACCCAACAAAATACCAGAATTTTGTATACAGTAGCCAAACAAAATACACAATATTTATATGATCGGATTTATTAATAGTCAGACAATATTTTCCTACATGTAATGTTAAAATGATATTTTTCGTCATTCAAACGGTTTTTAGTTCAAAAGTTATTGTTTGCATTTTAACTACGTCAGTGTTGTTAAACTCTAATTTTGTACCTAAACAAAATGCCAAATATTTATATGATCGGACATTATTTGAATCAGGCAGTTTTTTCCTAATGTAGTTCAAATGCCGTTCTTTACATTGTTAGCTATTTCAAAGTTGCTGAAGTGTGCATAGAAGCGGTATGTGATAGAGTTAGTGAAATATGTAGTAACTACAATAACAATTATTGTAGTTTAATACATTTCTTACAAGGATTAGTTGTTCTATTCGATCTTGTCAATTGTAGAAGAAAACGCTATGTTAGAATCCCCTGTGTTCATGCAAACAAGTTCATGGAAAAAACAAACACAAAACTTAAGAATATGATGTAGACCTGTATAATCATATACAATGAACAATCCCGGCCAACAGTTTAATGAATTCAAGAAGCCATGTTTTGTTACCTTGCGTCCTGTGACCAGTCACTTGCGTTGCATTTTGTGTTTTGTTTCGTACGCATGAAATGTGTTTCGTTATTCTTTTATTCAAGCTCAATTTCACCTTATGTTACGCTCGTACATTCACACATACATTCACATTTTACAAGTGAAAATGCTTCTTTTGATTATTAAATGTGCTAGACACTGTTTCGGGTTAAAATTGGGGTTAGGTATATACAAGCGGATCCATGGGCGCACCTGGCACACCCCCTTTTTGGGAGTGTACGATTCTGACAACAAACATGACAAAAATAAAAATAAACGTTTAAAGACATGTTATATTAAATTGTATATTTTACACATTTCATATCATGACTTTTACGACAGAACGTCATTAAAATATGTCGTTGTTGTTTTATATATAAACATATATACTGCCCGTTACTGGCTACATTAAATATTACTCCCCAGTATTTAATTTTTTTTACAAAACTTCTTAAGTTCCAGAAACGAGCTGCCAGAATAATTTTAGATAAAGATTTTGACTCTCCATCTTCTCATTTATTTCAAACCTTAAAGTGGATGACTATTTATGAAAGACTTGAGTATAAACAAGCTATTCTTGTATACAAAGGTCTAACCCACAACTCCCCTGTATATCTCTCTACCAAATTTCACAAAGTGCAGTACTCTAGCAGGCAACTTCGGTCATCTTCAAATGTCCTTCTCCCTGTCCCCCAGCCTAAACTCGAGCTCTTCAGGAAAACAATCTCATATGCTGGACCAAAACTATGGAACACACTCCCAGCACATGTTCGACGTGCAGAATCAATAAACACCTTCAAAATCAGTATATTAAATATAATTTTTCTTCTTGGAGCTCTTCTTAAGAAAGAGTTCCCAATTACATTGTCATGTATAAAAAAAAATTCTAACATTAATACCACCACTACCACCACAACCATTATCATCATCATCATCATCATCATCATCATCATCATCATCACCATCATCATCACCATCATCATCATCATCATCATCATCATCATCATTTTATTATTATGTTTATAAAAAAATTCTATCATTTACACCACCACCATCATCACCACCACTTCCACCATCACCATGATCATGTTTTGCTTATTGTTATTGTTTTTTGTTTTATTCACTTCCCTTGTCGATCTTTATTATGTTACAAAACAATTTAAGACAAAAACAATCATAAAAATCTATAAATAAAAAATGCGTCTGCTTTCTAAGAAAGCTAAAACCAGAGTCCTCGCATGGTTAGCGAGTATTGAATTTACTCTCTACGGAAACACCCAAACATTTAAGCTGAGACCCGAGTGTTCAGATTTAGACCAGAGCGTTTGAAAAAATCAAACGCTCGGCAGTTTCCGTGAGACGGAAAGCTCCGAAGTCTATTCGATTTCCGAAACATTTCCGTAAACAATAGCATGTATTACTCAGAAAACTAAGATGATATGGACCTTTTCCTAACATCAACTGTAGCAATAATAATGCACACAAGTTCAATGTAAATGCATGAATATACAGACGAATTGTTGATGTATCGTATAAAATCATAAAATCCATTTACTGCTTATTTTCGTAAAAGTTACAAAGGTTTAAATACGAAAACTCTTAATGAAAATGTGTCCTTAGAAACAATGGCGCATTTAAACATGAATATTGTAATAGAATATCATCATTATCATGGTCCTATAATAATTAATAAGTATACATGTACCTAAATATCTACTCATAGCAAAACATATTAAAATATATTGAAAGTTAAAACAATTATTCACGAAAACGAACACGTATAAACAGGCGACAAAGAGACAAAATCGCATTGAAATGATGGCCGCGTTTTGTTAACGAATCATTATGGACCGATGTAATAGTAGATTTATAAGAAATGAACTGGATAAAAAGTAATTTTAATCTCTCTAAAAACATTGATTTTTGTAAACGAAACTATCGGAAAACAACGATATTTGATTTTGAAGTGAACATGTGTCGATTTTTACCGGCAGTTATATGCGTGTCGCGTTGAATATCGAGTGGGTTCGCGATGCGTTACAGGGCTAAAATGTAATTATATAGAATTAAATATTTTAATAATGTTATTGACACCAAGTCTCATTGGTATTTTAGCTCACCTGAGCACAAAGTGCTCAGGGTGAGCTATTGTGACCGGCCTTTGTCCGTCGTCCGTCGTCGTGCGTCGTGCGTCGTGCGTAAACTTTTTTACTTAAACATCTTCTCCTCTGAAACCACTCATTGGATTTTGACCAAACTTCACAGG
>Ga0224511_10001928_pt1 | contig 13334 bp, 8 predicted proteins | sample SF_May12_sed_USG_2_FD_169988 | JGI IMG/M metagenome (GOLD analysis project Ga0224511, IMG submission 169988) | Sediment microbial communities from San Francisco Bay, California, United States - SF_May12_sed_USGS_8_1 | ecosystem: Environmental > Aquatic > Marine > Sediment | place: USA...
ACAATTGATATCGATTTCTTGATCAGAGTGGGAGAAAAGTGTGTGTTCTTGGCTCAATCCACATGCCAATGTGAAGTTAGCCGAGTGCTTAGTGACATTTATGTCACTGGATTGCTGTAGAGTTCGTTTCGTGATAAAACTGCCGTCAGGTGTTGTGCAGAAATTGGTCCAGCGAGACTTTTTGACTTGCACTGTTTTCCAGTATTATTCATCAATAGATTTTCTACATATTTTCAACATCCCATGGATTGGCCTCCTTTATCTAATGCTGCAATCTGAAACCGGTGAGGGTAAAACACAAAGCGGTGCCGAACAAGGCCCAATATACTATTCACTGCTATTCCAGCAACCCATCGGTTCACTCAGCTTTCATCTATTTATGCCAGTCATCACATTCTAACACACAAGAGGTGATATGATGTATAATTCGTAAACCATAAAAAATGCTTATTAAGACGGTATCTGGTAATATTTATTATTTCCCATTAATGATACATTAATCGTTGATCAATGAAGAACATTCATCTCACTTCACTAGAAGGTTTGAAGCCAGTAGCTCAGTTTTAGTTGAAGTTATGCACCCACCATTGAAACCCTGAGCGCTGGGTTTACAAGTTCTTATTTCTTTCCGGGCCATTCTTTTCAAAGGCAATCACACTGTAAATGCTGATTGGTCATTTATTATTGACGTACTTCAGATCTGTGGTACGTCCAGTCTGTTTGTATGCCCGTACTAACACATTCAATATACCTTCGGCAAATGGAAAGAAATCAATAGGGCATTGTTTAGCTCTTGTATAGGTTGCCAGGTAGGCCTTACAACTGCTGTGTAGCAGTCTATTCACACACATACTGAATCTTAATCTATCCACATTGTTTCCAGCTTTTTCAATTAGACGTATACTAGCGAGCCAAGAGGAGTTCACCTTACCATGATGCTGAGGCATCACCTTAGCTAACCGGATCTAAGCTACGGGTTATTTTTGGTGAGTATTACTAGTCGATGGTTTCACAACTACATTCACCGCCTAGCAAATTGTTTCTTAGTAATCTCATGCGCGGCGCTGTGAACTGGTCCCAAAGACTTGTTCTGTTACAGGTAGTAAGCTGTTATCTGGACTATAGCTGTGACCACCACCAGCAAACATGGGGGGTAGCCAATCTACTGGTGCTGTTATCTGTAACAATGTCTCTGAGCCCTTCTACAATACAAAAGGCGAATATGTCGGCGCGGTCGTGGAATACCACTGCAACGACACGGTCGTATGCGGCAGCTGGCTGCTGCTACCGGCTGAGAATTTATGGAGCAAGGAAATACGTGGGTTCTTATATCTTATCGCGATGATATGGATCTTTGTCGGCATAGCCATCGCTAGTGACATTTTCATGATGAGTATAGAAGTTATTACCGCTAAGAAACGGACTGTCGTTGTATGGGACGCCGAGAAACAACAGAAAGTGGAACGGCAAGTTCTTGTCTGGAATGAAACCGTAGCTAACTTAACATTGATGGCATTAGGAAGCTCGGCTCCCGAGATTTTAATAGCTGTAGTGGAAGCCGTCAGCAAGTTACCCATGACATCCGCACAGGCCGAATTCTACAGACGACAGGACGGTTTAGGCGTTTTCACAATCATGGGCTCAGCATCTTATAATTTACTCGTTATCTCCGCCATATGCATCATCGCTCCTAAGCTACCAGACATAAAAAAAGTTAGCCAGTTTTCGGTATTCCTGCTGACATCCTTATGGTCTATCTGGGCATACATCTGGATGTTACTAGTGGTGCGCTTCATATCACCTAATGTCGTTGAGGTGTGGGAGGCATGGCTCACCTTGGCATTCTTCCCTCTTATGGCTATCACGGCCTACTGCCAAGATAACGGCTGGTGGATTTGGAAATGTCAACGAAACGCTCAGGTGGTGGGTGTGAGCGGAGATGAAGAGAGTGTACCTGTCACTCATAGCAGACATGTAAGTATTACGTCTCTTATTGTGAATGTGGTAAACGGTAATTTACATCGTTATCCGTGTTCTGATCTAGTTTATAAGTGGGTGCAAGTAGACAGTATAGTTGACTAGAATCACTTGATGACAAGCCTTGGTCATCAGTCGAGTGTTGAAATTAACACTTGGATCGACCTGTGAATGGCGAGTGCTGGTAGTTATACCTAATATTATCATAATTGACTGCTATCTGCTGCAGCTTTGAGGCTAAACTAACAAGTTTACACTATGTACTAACTCAACAAGCAATGCTGTTTCTTAAAATGCATCTGATTCAAAGACTGATCAGCTAGACTGATCTGAAAGATCTTAATAATATTAATCTCAAAATCAGCAAACAATAATTGTACCCAGCCACTATCCCCGAATAAGTGTTTTTACAAGATCGCAATATACCTGCGTCACCCATTTCAAACAGTAATTATATGCATCAGTCCAACAGGCTCCACCTGTAGAGAAACAAGACTGACTGCGTCCTGGTCCCTGGTGAATCGTTGCAGATTCCATACGCGCTCACTACTATGTGAATGTAACTGGTGGTTAAATGTTACAAGATTCGATACAACGCAGGCCACTATACAGCCTATAGGCAAAACATCTATACAAACTTTTCGGCTTAACAAGATTACAAGCAAGTTCTTTATGAAAATTGCAATTTAATTAGAATTGCACGGTGTATATGTAATTTGATAACTAATAATGCAAGGGATTAATCTAGATCATGGCATGGAAAATCAATGTAGGATGGTGTTCTATCATAACAGAAGTAGCTGTATCGTTCCGACAGCCAGCAACGTTCACAACGACCGCTAGCTCTAGTGAATCCTCCGCTCCGCGTGTTCACTCTGTGCACCTTTGGCATTCTCGCTATTGACCTACATTGAGAAACCGATATAGAACATCCTGCCGGTCAAACCATTGAAATCCACTGCTTCAAGGTTTTGAGACATTAAGCTGACCATTATCTGTATTAAACCTGAAAGAAAACACAGCCAGAGCTGTTTTGTGGCTATTGTGTAGATATTATAATAATGCGCAGGATCTTATTTTGATTCTATTCAAACTCAACTATTAGTATTAGTCCTTACATGAGCTGCAATGGTAATTGAGTCGTGAGTTAGTATAAAGCTTGTTCAGAACCTTGAAATACTACCTATTTACAGAATCGTGTTACTGCCACTTGGCCGTTAGCAAACACAGCTCTAGCAACCAGTCTTGCCATACTTAAATGATGACTGTGGTACTGCAGTGTGTCACACTCAATTAGAACATACACAATAAGCTGCAACTGAGCATCAATCACTCCACCCCCATAGAAGATACAGCATCGAATTGCATGTAAATGGAAAATAGTACTCAGGTTTGTGTTTTTTACTCCCATGGGCATGTCTTTGTATTGATAATTGATCGGGAACGCAGTGTAGCTAATGCCAATCCATTTGGTTTTTTATGTGTCCTATTACCAAAATAAAAGACACGCCGCTTTCGAATTTAGTTACACAGATTGCCTTCTAATTTGAGCCACTATTTCCTATTTAAAAAACACATGTTCACCTATCCACTAAGCTCTAGTCATATACTCGCTGCGCTCAGTCACAGTGAAAATTACCTCAATCAATAGGTTCACCTGAGTGACATACATGTATCAGACATAATCAATGGGTGTTAACTTTCTCCCAAATATTTATCGCATGCAGCAGTTTCTATGCGGTCAGCTGTCGCTGCCGAAAGCCAATAACCAATTAAGGGCAGGTAGCCGAATTACTTTGAAAACATTTTCTTTATAAACGCATTGATTTGATTGTTATCAATGGAATGACCGGAGAATGATATGGCAACAGTTTATCACAGTTTGAGCATAAAAATACAGTAATGGGTTATATGAGTGATATACAAACTGCTTAATATAGACAAAATTCCAGCCCAATCTACCATTTTACAAATGAAATGCTACTAAATATTATAATTTAGCGAAATTCAGGGTAATGTTTTTTCTATCATACGCTTGCATAACTCCATTACATTCACGCACTGTGGGTGTTATGGCTGCTAAAGCGTGTATGAAGATTAAACTCTATTGGTGGCACATGTGTTACACATACACCGACATAACGGTTGTTACAGACTGAATAAACTAGGCTGTCACAACCAGTGTATCCCAGTAATCGTTCTCTCAGGCGTAAATCACCGACAATTGACCCTTTCGAGGTTACAAAAATCTTTACAAAATCATTTCCCCTCCATTAGACGCTTTGTTTTAGCCAATCAAAGAAAACCTACTGTAAAAATATTGGGGTTCGCAATTCGATGGTCAAATGGCTGCTGATTGAACAAAGGCAGGAATGCTTTTATAGCTTACCTAGCATTAAAAGTTAAAATTAACACAAAAAGGTTTTAAAAATGGGCCCATAACAACCCCAGTACCTTAAGGTCTGGTAAAACTGTTGTTTCATAAACTGTGCTTATTAGAAATGGTGTATTCAGTATATTACCATAGTTATGCACTCCAGTGACATATGTCACTGTGTACCCTACTAATATTCAAGGAATACATGCACATGCACACATTGCTTTACCTGAATAAAATTCTGCAGACTACCTACGCACACCTACCTTTGCCTGCGGGTCTATGACTCTGCTTTTAGCGAACAAACTGTGCAGTCTAAAATCGAGACTCAGCCGAGTACACAATCGGTTATGCAGTTCATAATCAACCAAATTATCAGTGATTTTGTATCTGATTCTATTTCAGCATGAAGGCCCCAAACCAGTAAGACGGGTGACAGTAACATTGGTTTCGATAAGTTTTTTTGCGGGTGATGGGTGCAAATGATGGAACGATAGATGTGTCCAGTTTGACAGCTCTCGTACCGATGGAATATGGCTTCTGAATTGATTTTTAATCTAACATTTTGCCCATCTAACACCTTTGCACCCAGCTCAAACCTGTACTAATATTTCAAACTGAGTTGGCTGTTATGTCGGCATTGTGTACCAATCTTTAGTCAGCGAATCCATTAGTTCACAATGATGCTAACCGGCTCGCTATGCATCCTGACCCCCCCCCTCCCTGGCTCTATTTTCTATAGTTTTCATGATTGTAGAACATCAGAGTTTTAAATCATCATGAACATCATGGACACGGTGGTTTGCTTCACGGTCCGTCCAAAGAGCTTCAGCTGATCGAAGCCGAAAACATGCACAGAGAACAACGAAGAAGGTTTGTTCACTTAAACTGATACTTTTGAGAAGGTACTCCTACTTACTTTAATTACTGATACTAATAGTAAAGTCAAAAAGGTACTCGAAAACCCATCGGAACAGCAGCGTTTTAATTTAATATTTATAAGTTGCATGAAAATTAACCAGTATTTGGATTAGACTGTGTGGTTAGTTGTTTGAGGATATCGAACGAAATGGCTTTGTTTGACATAATTTTAATAATTGAGAATGCGAGAGAGTACTGATTAGGGTATGTTTAAATTTTGTGGCAGCCGTTTTTGTTTACTTGTAGTCATGGACACCTGGATGATGTGGAAGAAGGGCAAGAGTAAGTAATACTAACTCCGATGGCCGCGTGCTGTGACTTCGGTAACTCCCAGTGCATCGAGTGTATTGTGGAGACGGGTCCTTAACTTTCAGCTTTTTCGTTTCAGATAATAATCACAGCCAGCTTGAGCTAGAAATGGTCAATTGTCTTAGGGTTTTCAATACCGCTTGTTAGAACCGCTCAAGTCATTTTCTTTCAGCTACTTGGGCACCATTGTAGGCAGCATTATGCCGGGGTTTACAAAGGCTTCCATGTCAATACAGCACATGCCTGCTCCGACAGCAGAAAATTGAGCAATCAATTCTAGCGTTAACCATCGTTGAATCTGTTTAGGATTGTAATTTCCGCTACTGATGGGGAAATAACAGATTTAAGTCAGCATGTGCGCGGCCGAGCCAGCATTGATTCGCGCCGGCTCACTGTCCAGGATATTGAGTCGGGCCATGAACATGGCCGCAGACAGTCCTACATCAGGTGACCGATGTGAACCGACACCTAGTAGTCTGCGTCTAACTAAAACAACCCCTCCTCTCACTCAAGTTTTAGTTATCCCTGGTAGCATGTTAGCACGGCGACCGACCGCCATTCACAGAGTTTGTCATCATTTCAGTGTCACAGGCTCAGTCTCATCGCTGATGAGATATATGGTGCCAAATCGCCACACTCGCTCCAGCATAGTAGCTAGAGCCAGGTATACGGTGACGGGCCTTTGGGTTCTGCCACCATTTGGCAGATGCCCGCAGGCATTCGACACCTTGGTGATGGATCCTCGCCTTTCTGTCCTTCTGTCAGTAGAGATTGATTACTAGAGTAGGCACTGAACCCCATACCAATCACCTAATAGCGTTCTGGATCGCCTACATTCACATACCCTTATAGGCGACATTCACACCTAATATTTCTGAAAGTTGGAGGCCTTGGAATAGTTTGTAGAAATAGTTATGTTTCTTGGCAGCGGCCATCGAAGGCTGTAGTTTGTTCAGTTAATAGATTCGGGCTGAAGTTTCCTTCAAAATATGGAACTTGATCCCGGTCTCAGGAACATTCTGTTTGCTTTCCATGAATTCATTTAAATTAAAGTAGGTTTGCAGATATGGCAATTTATGGCAAAATTTTGTAGAAATATTTCGAGAATATTTAAAAGACTTTGTTTGATTCAGGGATTCAGGATCCACGGATGTAGCAGTGAGATCAGTTGATGGGTCGGATTTGTCTCCACTGCACAGCCCTTCTTGTCTAACCAGTTCGTTGTGCAAATTAATTATTAGCAACAATTGTTTGTCTACAAGAGGTTGCACAGAGAGTTCAACCATCCAGCTATAGCATAGCCGTACAAATCGCCAAATCGCCATCATCCATGTCTCTGTTGGTTTTGGGAATCCATGTTAGCGATTGACGATTGTTACTCTTTCTATTTGATAGCTATTTGGAGTATGTAGAAGTTCGGGTGGTGTAATTTCTGTCCTTCCACCCATGACAGTAACCTAACGTTACAAAACTCTCCTCTCAGTAACCAATTTAATCTTCCTATAATACTTTGTTTGAGTTATTTGACCTTGTTTTCAAGACCACCTGTGTCGATTCTAACCAGCCTCAAACATCATTCCATTCCGCAGTCATTGATGATGGTCATATCTCTATAGGTTTCGTCACGCCGCTGTCAAAACTATGATGGGTTCTAACCATAGTAATCAGAATCATCATAGACCAAGATCATCGAAAAGTAGAGATGCCAGAATCCAGAATGCTCAAGAGGCAACGCGCAATGCAAACCTTGCCAACCCGCTCAACCAAGGTACTTGCTTAGTCAATTTCTTATGATTCAACTCCGAGTCAGGCACTTGGCCATCCTACTCAATGAAGCTCCTAAGCCTGAGGCTTGTTGAATCGGTAAGAGCTAGAAATAATGTCAGGAGCTCATTTTCACATAGGATGATCAGCCTTAATAAGATTTGAACTCCGGATCTCTTTATCAAACACTCTAGCCATTGAGTTATCCCACTATCACAAATTGAGTGAAACCATGTCAAATCTTTGACTCAGCTTATCAAAGGTTGGCTCATTCTAAAAATCAGCACAACACATAATAATAATCGCTTTTTGATCACGCAAAATCCGATCACCCTGTGAGCTCGATGTATTTCCTGTTTGGTATCTAATTACCTTCAAGCTGAAGGTCCGCTAAAGAGACAGGTCAAGCGCTTTAGCAGAAGAAAGAACTGCTTACAATCATCTACTCTCATGTGATTATCTTCCATAGATGATTTGATGGGGAAATTTACGTTTGGTGCCCCGAGTTATTCTGTGCTGGAAAGTGCTGGATTCTTAGAAGTGGATGTCCTCTTCCATCGCAAAAAGCCAGCCAATAGCAAGCCGAAGCTGATTGTGAGTAAAAACCAAATCTGATACACTTGTACTATGACCATTGACACAAGATTGTAAAGTTTATACTAGTTGATTTAGATGGAATATTCACTAGGAGAGGGCACTTGTCCTGGTTTGGTAATGAAAGCCTTCGAGCAATATAATGTCACTGGCTTGTTAATTGTGTCATACAGATGCTGATTGCTTCAATGGTCGGGGAAAATCGAAACAGTTATCAGCAAATGGTAAAAACATCCAAGAAAATTTAAATGTCATTAAACTCTCTATAGTAAGACTGCTTAATGCCTCAGCTTCATAGTGCTTTACACCGTGAGCCGTACTATTAAAGCTCAAGCTCACCATGCAGCGAGATAGGGCAAGATCATAATGTTTTACACAGGTAACAACATTAAGCCAATGTATTGTTTTCGGGATGCCGCATAGAGAAGGTTACTCAATGACCGAGCCTCTGTTGTTCAACATCGTGATCCTGCAAAAACGGTGACAGACAATGTAGCTCTTTAGCCGAAATTGAATCAAAAGTGAATGCTTGTCACTTATGAAGCATATTTAGCTGGAGGGGTGTCGCCTGGTCACTTCTTGTCATCCCAAATATACTAATCACGCTAACTGCCTGGTACTAAAATAACCCTCTCTATTGCAGAACGGAAACAATAATTCCATCAATTCGAGTTTATCTAATGGAACTGTGGAGACAAATCTCGCTGACGTTGATGACATCACTGGTGTTGTGTCATGTCAATGGGAAACCAGGGAAGGTTCAGCGAAACTCAATCGTGACTTCAAGTTCTCATCTGGCAAACTGGTAAGTATAATTGCTTGATGAATCGATCAAACGAGTCATCGAACTGCTGTAGTTTGATGATTGATTCGTGCGATGTATATGTACACCCTTGTTAAAGTTGAATTAGTATCAGACACTCGTTATAGATTGAGTGTATACCCAACTCTTTTTATCATTAATTCTCTTATGGTGTATGTTGTATGTCGACCTTAAAGTACTTTTACTCGAGTGCAACTTCATTAAATAATGTTCTCACATTATAGAGTGAGGGGGGTGAATGTAATATACGTAGATGCGGTTGTCTAGTTGACCAGATATTTACACGTCTGGGACCTTCAGGCATATTTATTCACTTTGATTTCTACCGGATTTGGTTGTTCAGCTATAGATTTCTATGTCAAATACGATTTTTCTCTTTTGTGTGTGCCTAATCCTACACGCAACTGAAAAGAGTGGCTATTGTTTAGGTCTCCGTTAGCAAGAATAGCTGATTAGTGTTTTTATGCATGCTGACTACCAGCGTGCCCAATTTTCCAAATATGGCCGCGTCGTAAGGTCCATTCTTGTATTAGTTAAGATAAAGCCTCGTTTCCCTGACTACCCTACCCAGTTGTGGAGTTTGTGTTAGCTTTTTCACATTCTTTACTAGGGAAAAGAAGGACGGCTAGTGAGTACCCTCTTACTGTGACTATAGCAGTGGTTCTTCAGTTGCAATTGATCAGATCTTCATTTTCTCCCTGAATGTGAATGTATATGTACATGTACCATATGATTAGCAGAAATCATGTAGTGGAAGCCTTAAGTATTAGCTCTCATAGTATGACCCCCCATAGCTTAATATATAACCGGATGTTTTCCCCCTCAGTCTCTTGATTTGGACGTAGATCTGCAGATTTTTTCTGTGGTAGTAGATGGTAGGGCTCACTACTGATCAGACTATTTAGTTATCAGCTAGTCTCCATAAGCGGATTACTCGCTGGTTTGGCTGACTTCTTTAATCAATCATTGATTCTTCCACACCGGATAATACGCCATACAAATTCCATCCGTCTGCTTAAAGAGACCTTAGAAAATCCGATGCAGTTGACTATTGCCAAATAAATCACATTTGTTAACAATAGATGAAACCCTGTTGATGCCCATGTGTACTAACTTTTGTTATGATCTTGGGTCGCAATATAGTGCCACCAGAAAACTTGTGATGAGGTATCCATATCCTTTGGTTGCTGCTCTGCCACATACACACACACGAGAGGCTATCCTATAGCACACTTCAGTGTGAGGTTTGACCAGAGCTATTGTGGCGCGATGGAAGTTGCTTGTGCCTTTCATTCTAAACTTCTCTGATATGGAATCGAGGTCTATATGCGCCAAACCTCTTGTGATAAAGTCGCTCAGGAGAGCATGAGAAAATGCGCAATGAAAGTCTTGTGCTAAATATGTATACATTGAAACCATGGGTGATTTGATCAAGAGACATGAGTAATCCTTCATTCAGAACAGCCTTGCTCACTGTTAGTGATACGGGTTACCACCCCAACTCAGCAATACTCAATTCAAATATCATGCAAAAGTTATCAGTCTTCAGAATAATTCGAATGAGATTGACACCTATATTTTTCTGATTCTACAGGTATTTAACTCAGGAGAGACTAAGAAGACAATTACTATACCTATAGTGAATGATAATGAGTTCGAACCTGATACTGATTTCTACATTATCCTCAAAAACCCAGAGGGTGAGAGTGGACTCGGAGACCCTAGCATCACCCGCGTCACCATCATTGACGACGATGGTAAGTTTATGACCAAAATATGGGTTTCTGTGTCTGTCATTACAGGACGTCTCCGAGAACTGACCGAAAAATAACCTCAATCAACTCAATAAAATTGTCTTATGACTCCCAAGAGCTAAGTTGACATAACATTCTCTTCAAAACTTACAACGCCCGATACTCTGGGCGATAAACAGTTTTGTTTCCTAGCAGCAGATTATTGATGCATCTATGTATACTGATAGCCCATGTTTGTATCATAACCAATACACACAGCCTAGCATGTTTGTATTCTACCAATTATTGAGTAGATAAATACTGTAAGTGTACCACATGTTTGCTGAAAGTGAGATTTCTCAGCTGATGTTATGACTCTCTCTTGGGAGTTGGATTGGGTCGCATTCATGCACTTCACATACAGGAACTCATGTACAAGTAATAGTTATCCTACCTTTATTTTCGTTCATACGAGATGCAAGGGTTGCCTTGCCCACGAGTGAAATGGTGTTTAAACCATATATTTATGAAACGTGTGTGAGATGTAATGTAGAGAAAAACCAGAATAAACCCCTGCACGCTTTGCAGAGGCATGTGCCATAGACTTGGATGAGATCTTAATGTATAGAGGCAAAGTGCATTGCGGGATTTGAACCTAGCGAAATTGTGTCTCACCTTTGAGAAATCTGCAACTTACAATCTCAATTGAACTCCTCGAACCGAGAATACATTAATATTATAGATTTATGAAAAATGTGTAGACCGTAAAACTGAAATCTCTTAGCAGTTAAATAAACACGGATCATGTATTTAATTTTTTGACTAACCTAATCCACACTAAATTGGAAACTAGAAGAAATGGTGCAACCAGTTGATACAGAGTTGGCCAAACCTCTGAAAATGAACAGATCACAAGCCTCGTCTATTTATATCGAGGTTCTTCCGACCCAAAGTTGGCGTCACCACTAACCAGAACTGCACTGGACTGAAAACAGACCTATATCCACTATTTAAAAAAAAATTAATTGGTGACTGTGGCTGAAGCATATTCATTTTATACTTAGGTCTATTGTTTACTGTATTTTAGATGCTCAAAGTGAGTGGCAGACAGGTCCCTGTGGCGGTTATTATATCCACACGGCAGCACGTCCTCCCACTGTACACACTGAAAGGCTTTCCTTTAATCCTCGGCGGGTTGTTTGATTTAACCTTGGCTCCTGCTGCACAACCTTCTCCGCACTATGTGGATTTTTACGCATGTGTCGCTCACAAATGTCGAGCGTTTATAGCCCTATGGCTCTTAATCACAGTCGTGATTACTGTTTGTGGCCATCAGTAGTATATGGCATTGAAAGTTGCTTCGCTTGTGCTGAAATTTGATTTTACTAAGGCTGACTTAGGGATGTTTAGTGATGAACGAACATGACTGAAGTTTAACTGAAGTTTAACATTGGACTGAAGCATGGCAAAACCAAATTCTTCTTCATTGACCGTATTACGATCTATTCTAAACTATATTGTAGAGCCTGGCCATTTCCTGTTCTCCAAGCCGCATTATCAAGCCGACAGTGGAAAGTGCACAGTAACAGTGCTGAGACAGAAAGGATGTGACGGGACTGTCAGTGTTGAATATGCTACAATGTAAGTGACAACCACCTGTAACCTCCTCATCATTTTAGTTAGGCGCTCCCATAGTAGGACAGTGGGATAACGGGAAAGTGGGATATCTCAATGGCTAGACCGCTTGGCATAACGTTGAAAATTCCTGAGTTCACGTCCTAGTTGTTCTAAGCGCCCACTGTGAGAATGAGCTACTCACATAATTCCTAGCTCCTATCGCTCCAAAATGCATCACGCTTAGGAGCTCCATTACATAGGACAGCCAAATGCCCGAGTAGAACAATAACTAACTATAATGCTTCAAGGTCTGACAACTTCGACCTGGGTTGTCATGGTGACCGGCATAACAAACATTGCTGCTCCAAAGCACAGCAGCACCACTAATGTACCGGAGATTCATAATCATTAATGAGAGTGTCTTTGAACTAGCGATATTGACGAAAATAATCCATTAGGAAAGGTCAGACTGCACATTCAGCGCCACCGGCTATAGGTAAAAGGTGTATTTTGTCTTCTACTGGGAATTGGTGCAACTAGTGTCGCCGGAGCATTACCCATTGTGCTATTCACGCTCTGCAGCGTGACATGACGGCCAAGGATCTTTAACTCTAACACTTTTCCTATAAGCGTGCTAAAGCATGATTTTGCTATAGAAACAAGAGCGTGTGGCCGGGTCAACATGCTATGCTTTATCTGGAAAATCTATTGAGTTATTAAACTCTATTATATGAGAATGGTTTGAAGACTGCTATTACTCGCACTTGAGTTTGCTCTGTGCTCCAGCGCTGAGCATCAGTACTCTCAGACATATGTACAGGTTTATGGCGTGAGGATGCAGCCATCCATAGGAACGGATGTAAATAAGTTTAGTCTTTTATATAGCATTCGAATACTTGCACTCCAAGTAAAGAGGTACATTTTAGCTCAATATGTCCGATATTGATCATATTGAATGCAGGCTAAAACCATTGTCGTCATTATCACTGTGAAGATATTTTAAGTGATGATAGAGTGAAAAGACTGACTGCCTGACTATTTCAGTAACTTAAGAAGTGGCTGTCGAGTTGTAAATGGTGGCTCATTGTTGAAAATAGGCACATTGATCATTAGCATGAACAAGATGATAGACCCATGATGAATAAAATCAATGGTGTAAGTCGCCTGTGAATGACTGAACAAAATTGTATTTCCTTCTTCCCATATGTTGGTCTAAGTG
>Ga0224511_10001930_pt1 | contig 13328 bp, 7 predicted proteins | sample SF_May12_sed_USG_2_FD_169988 | JGI IMG/M metagenome (GOLD analysis project Ga0224511, IMG submission 169988) | Sediment microbial communities from San Francisco Bay, California, United States - SF_May12_sed_USGS_8_1 | ecosystem: Environmental > Aquatic > Marine > Sediment | place: USA...
TTTGTGCTCAGGTGAGCTAAAAACAGCAACACAGATTTAATTGTACATGTATTTTGAAAAAGGACTGAATTATTTTCAACAGTGTTTCACGTTTAACTACAAACTGTCTATACATCTTATTAGAAAAGAAGTGTAAAATATATATTATTTTGCAGGTGTAACATCATACCAGTGGATGAGGACATTGCCTCCACTCAGACGGGCATTGTGTATGAAGTCTATACACTCGGGGAAGAATTGGGTGAGCGACTGGTCGGGGGTGTCACTCGCAACAATGCACAGGTAGGCACGGTCCTAATGAACACACAAAAACAACCACTTGATAAAGTATGGGGCAAAAGACAAAATCAATCATTTATAAACTGAAAATGCATTTATATGTTGTGGATGCAGCAACCTATCAAGGAATGACAAATTTTTAAGCTTAACAGAATTTAAAGTTGCTACTAGATCTACTGTGTAACCTCTGCACATGACCTTGGGTTAAAATGTTTGATGTAGGTCTTGTGCACTACACATCAGTTTCAAATGTCAAGATATTTGCCAATATAAAACTGGTAGAAAATAATTGGACGTGTTACCAGTTGAAGTATAAGTTATTTATTTTGAGCATGTTTTAGCAATATTGTATCTGGTGCATCCCCCACCTGGATCTGCTAGTGAATAACATAAACAAATGACAAATAGTCCTTATGTGTTCAATATTAACTACCTCCCTGAGTGGCTTTGCATTGTCATGTATGGACAGAATGTGGGTTATGTTGTTCTTGTCAAGCTGTTCGGTGTCCTTGGCATCGCGAAAGTTCCCCACATACACACCAGAAATAATCTACAATAGGCATATGGGAAAAACGTTATAGAAGTTAGTCATCAATATCCATCAATATATATATATATATATAGTTGAGTTCTAAAAACACACAAAAAGTTGTACTGTGAAATCATATCATGTTATATTAGTTTGGTATGGCATTGAAAAACTGGCTTGAGAAATATAGACTGGTAGCTGTGCAGCTGTGCATTTAGGCGTAAAAAAAATGTTCTTTGTTTCCACTAACATCGCCAAAAAAATTAGGTATGTTTTTTTTTTTTCTTATTAATTTTTTCTCTCTCTTTTTCAAAGAAAGTTACTCATTTTTATATAAATTGAAAATATTCTCAATACTAGGGTTAATTAGGATTTTTTCTGAAATTAAGCTGAAAAAACTTGAGGGTCGGCATGAAAAACTAGGGTCAGTCGGGTTAGTGGAAACAAACAACCTTTTTTTACGCCTTATTGGCTTAATTAGCTTAGAACAGAAATATAACATTTCTGCTTGAATCAAATCATATTCATTGGATATATCATTAAAGTTTTGTTAATATAAGTCTCATACAAACTATTTATCCAAGTGTTCTTTTGTTTATTACAATACAATGCCAGTCTTGAATTTTTACAACTAGCACAATATCATAAAAATAAACTAAGCCCAAATTTTGATGTTTTAGTGTTTATAAAAAATTATGAACATTTTCTTATAAATTCAATGAAAGTAGACCATGGATGATTCTAACGATTTAAGACAATTTGGTCATCTCAAATACAAAACTGATATGGCAATATTATATTCTACTTATATTATGAACCTTGTTCATTCCATTTCCCATCTTCAAGAATGTTCTGCTGCTCCTGCATTTAAATCCAATATACCTGAAGGAAATCACATACACACATGAGATACAGTTTTATCTTCACCTTATGAAAACATTTTTCTTGCTTTGTTTCAGCAAAAGTAAATTGCAAATTAAAAACAAGAGGGCCCAAAGGGCCCTGGGTCACTCACCTAAAGAAAAGGTCAAAGGTCACAGTGGAGCCATTTACAGGACCACTAATGTTGTCCACCAAATATTGGTAGAGGACCTCTAGATGATGTTTTACATCAAATTATGAAAGCTCTGGGCCTTGTAGTTTCAGACAAGAAGATTTTTGAAAATTACATTTTGAAAACATAATTTTTGACCCCGTGACCTACTTGTGCAACCAATCAGAACCATTTGAACAATTTTGATAGAGGACCACCCAAGGACCATTCCTGTTGAGTTTGGTCTAATTCCCATTAGCGGTTCAAGATCAGAAGTCATTTGATGTTTTTCTTATATAATTCAATGTAAAATTGTGACCCCCGGGGCGGGTAGAGAACCTCTAGATGATGCTATATACCAAATATGAAAGCTCTGGGCCTTGTAGTTTCAGACAAGAAGATTTTTGAAAGTTGCATTTTGAAAACCTATTTTTTGACCCCGTTACCTACTTATGCAACCAATCAGAACTATTTGTACAATTTTGGTAGGGGACCACCCAGGGACCATTCCTGTTGAGTTTGGTCAAATTCCCATTAGCGGTTCAAGAGAAGAAGTCGTTTGAAGTTTTCCTTATATAATTCAATGTAAAATTGTGACCCCCGGGGCGGGGTCAATTTAACCCCAGGGGCATAATTTGAACAACTTTGGTACAGGACCTCTAGATGATGCTATATACCAAAGATGAATGCTCTGCGCTTTGTAGTTTCAGACCAGAAGATTTTTTAAAATTGCATTTGGAAAACCTATTTTTGGACCCTGTGACCTACTTATGCAACCAAGTGGAACAATTTGAACAACTTTGATAGGGGACCACCCAGGGAACATTCCTTTGAAGTTTGGTCAAAATCCAATGAGTGGTTTCAGAGGAAAAGATGTTTAAGTAAAAAAAAGTTTACGCATGACACACAACACACAAAGGCCAGTCACAATAGCTCACCCTGAGCACTCTGTGCTCAGGTGAGCTAAAACACTACTGGTGGAGTGCCTAACCTCGGACAGTGCCTAAAACTCGGACACCTTTAATTGTGAATCGAATTAATAAGAATCTTTATGATAATATATTTATTTAATAAATCAATACCTATTCAGCATATCTTGAAAATTTCAATGTGATTGCTCAAATGAAAGTTGTTTTCTGTAAGCTCTGAATTATTTGGGTCAGATTGCACATCCCGGTCACGTCGGGAACATGTAACTCAATGGGATTTTACAACTTTAAAAATCTTATTTATTTATCTGTACCGTAGGCATGCTCAATTCATATTAAAACAAAATGCGGTAATCAAATTATAATAACAATGTGTATACTTCAAATTTTTATCAAAAACAATTTTTAACAAGAGCCGGTCGGAACCGGGTAATGCTCCCCGAATAGGTATTGGACACAGATAAGTAGTTTGTCAAAAGTAGTTGTAAAATCTGACTTCACATAACAAAGTTTTGGGCCAGAAACGATTTCGCTGCAAGGTCATGCTGTGACCTTGGCCTTCAAGGTAGCAACCCAAATGTTGCACGCGACACGTTGTCTCCTGAAAGGTCATACTGTAACCTTGAACTTCAAGGTAGCGACCCAAATGTTGTGCAAGACACGTCATCTCAACATTGTGATCATTTATATAAAATAGTTTTTAAATAGGACTTCAAAGAACGAAGTTATGGGCCGGACACGATTATGCTGAAAGGTCACGCTGTGACCTTGACCTTCAAAAAGCGACCCAAATGTTGCGCGTGACATGTCGTCTCAATATGGTATTCATTTCTGTGAAAATGTTTCGAAATCAGACATCAAATAACAAAGTTATGGGCCGGACACGATTTTGCTGCAAGGTCGCGCTGTGCAGTCTGCAAATTAGTCTATAAGCCCGAAGCCTGAGTCAAGTAAAAGGACTGTCGGTTGATTAGAATTGTATGCAAGGTAGCCCGATCGGTCGATTTAAATTTTGAAGTAAAATTCTAAATAAAGAAACAATTTAACATAAAAACTGATTATGGAGTTATGTTTTCGTAAGGAAACACAAGTAAGATTAAAATAAGTGCACGTCAACTCATTTCTAATATAATTTGTATGAATTATGACCACAACAAAAAGTTTGGGCTATTAAAATTTCATTCGGGCTATGGAACATCTAATTTAAATAGCCCGAAGGGCTATAGTCTAAAAATAATTAACGTGCAGACTGGTGCTGTGACCTTGACCTTCAAGGTAGGGACTCAAATTTTGCGCGCGACACGTCGTCTCAACATGGTGGCCATTTCTGTAAAATAGTTTTGAAATTCGACTTCAAATAACAAAGTTATGGGCCAGACAAGAATGGGACGTACGGACTGACGGACGGACGGACGGACGCACGGACGGACAAAGCGGCGACTATATGCTCCCCCGAAATTTTTCGGGGAGCATAACAATAACATTTAACCAATATAACTGCAAATCGCAATGGTGACCATGGCAACAATATTTTACTCCATTATACAGAAATACGACTTCTGTACATAACTATAAGTAGCAACTGCATCCGAAAATACGTAATTTTAAAGATAATAAATGCCTTTATGTAGTTGATAATGTTTTACCTATTTTAAATTGTTTGGGAATGTTTATCTTTGTACTGTATATACAAATGTAATAGTGTCTGAGCTTTAGGCACCCTCGGGCCAGTTTTAGACCTGTTTTAGGTGGGGTGTTGTACGGTTAAATTACATTAGTTACAATTCGTTTTTTCTAATTTCTAGCATAACTCTAATAGATGAGAGGTTTGCCTGTTTTCATACCAAATTTTACACAAATCTGTTCATATATTATCGAGAAAATACTCGAAAACAGCACTCGACCAGTAGTCCATTGACTATTTTGAGTGCAAGCAGTGCTAGCAGCATATTACTATAATCATTACAATTATATATGCTGATATCACCTTCTAGCACTCAAGGGATGTTTATGAGTAGTGTTACACCTTTGTTTTTGACTGATGCTTTAATATTGTATATTATTTTTATGATCCACAGAGATTTCTTTCTAAATATAATTATGATGAATTAATTAAGAGCATTGGAATCACAAGCCTGACTAAATATAGAACTGCATTCCTGTAACTTAAAATATCATTTAAAATTATGAATATAGAACAAAATACATCTTTTAAAGACACTTCATTATCATTTGTTAAGTAAATAGTTATTAATTATCAGTATTATATAGAAATCTTTAAAGACTTATTTAAGTGTTGTCTTATATTGGACAGACATTAACATTTTGCAGTATGTACTAAATAGACAAATAGCTATGTCACGATAACTGTATGAAATTCCAGTGACTGGTTATGTCTGTCTTTATCAAAAGATTAATCTATAAATAGATTAATACACATTTTCAATTTGCTGATTTTCAGTGGCCGAATATTTCAGAACACATGGAGCTGAAATTAGAGAGATTTAAGTGGTGGTTGCCAATGGTTATTCATACATGTGTGTGAAACAATTTGGCATACAAGCCACACAGAAATGTTTCAGAAGAACCCAGGATTAGGTCACAAAAACTTCATTGTCAATGTTGTGTTTATTTAGATGCACTACTTAAAAACTGCAAAAAGTGGCCGAAATTGCGTACACGTCCAGTAAGTATTGGAATATCCGAATTGTACTGTCCGAAATCACAAAAATGACAGAATGCACATCAAAACTATCAAATATGTAGGATATTTATCTGAATATCAATATAAAACAAAGTAATTTGTATTTATGAATTCAAAACTTACTTGCCTGCCAAGTCAGATCTAGTCATGTGGATAAGAATTAGTCATTGTTGTTGTGTTATTTTCACAATTATTTAGTTGGCGGCAGTGAACACACAATCTGTTTCTTAATTCAAGACAGAGTTCCCGTTCCTTGCTCTCTAAATAGAACTTTACAGTAAATGATTCCGGTTTGAAATAGGCACATGGTCAAAAGACTTGTCGTTTGTTGATGTGTTAGATAACTTTATAATGACTCGTTCAATGTTAACAAGACTTAAAAGACTTGAAATGATTATGATCACAATGCTTTTATGATACTACAGACTAATCAAATACTTATTGAAGTTTTTTGTTACTGCAATCTGTTGATCGGCCCATAGCCGGCTTGTCGCTTAGAAATTCCGGCTTGAAGGTATTATATGGAACACTTTGTCATGTTATCCGCAAATGATGTCAAGATCATTTCAATGAAGAAAACATACTCGGTATATCGCTCAGTCAGCATTTCAGTTTTAACTATTTACAGTGGTCACATTAGGCCTATCGCAAAACATTTTGATATTTATCAATTTAAAGCAGCTGACCTCCAGAATATACTAGAAATTCATTAGTTACAAATATTTCATAATATCTCTTTAAATATATATGAAAGTTGTTAGACATAAAAAACCTACATATTTTTACAGACAATTCGCTTTTCTGCCATCGGGATATTCCTACTATACATAACGGCTACTGCGTTAGTAACGCAGTAGATTATGCAAAGAATAACGATGGTTTACCAACGATTTTGTCAACTGAATTAAGGGGTCAGTAATAATAGATTTCTCCACTGAACATAACTTGACCAGTATTTACCGTATATTTTTTGAGGTCAACTGCTTTACAGATAAATGTGTTAAACGGACGGTATACGATCATGTAATATTAAACCCAATAATTACCAAGAAGACACAAAAGTAAGTGTACCATTTACAAAACCTGTCGCCGAAAATGCGTTTTCATAGAGCTGTTTATTTCTGAACTATTATTTCCCTTCTCGGCAGAATAATACGGATCCTGGGTTTAGTAGCCATGCATCTATATATCATTTTAATCGTTACATATCGTGTATACTTGTTGACGTATTTTACTAAATGTTTCTCTATTATGTTATTATATTACTCTGTTAGACGCCAAAATACCATTGTTATTTGTATGTTTACAAAATAGTTGATATAAAGATCGTACACCTGCCCGCCATCTTTTACATGGAACCCTCGCTTTAAAATATGCTTAGATAAATAGAATATGAGGTTCAAAACCAATTACGCTTTATGTACACCAACGCAACCACAACGCTTTCATCGATTTCATTATAACGTAAATATCTAAAATTAATAAAACACAACGAAACACATATCGTTTAACAGCTTTAAAAAGGTTTATAAACGTATAACGAGCAAACATACAATTAAACATACAAAGGATGGTGAATAAAATTATGAAATTTAATATTTAAAAAATGTGAACACAACATACATGTAAAGATTCGTTAAGCAATAATAAAAGTTTACCAGCAAAAAAATAGAGAAAACAAACAAAACATGTAAGAAAGAAAATTAAGAAGAGAGATCCATTTATAGCAAGAATACAAAATAAAACAGGTAATTAAAAATCCTTGCGCATTATAGGCAACAAAATTAAAATATTGGCAATCAATTTAACTAAGCCATGGTCGGTGATATTACTTCCAAGAGGTAGTCATTGGTTCCGAGATTCAATGTATGCGGCCTCAGTTCATCATTTCTTAAATCGGCGGTCACTCTGTAGAAATAAACAGACACAAACATAATGTACTGAATACAGATCCTTCCACAGAGACCAGACACAAACATGATGTACTGAATACAGATCCTTCCACAGTGACCAGACACAAACATGATATACTAAATACAGATCCTTCCTCAGAAACCAGGTTATGGACATGCATTCTATTATTAAAAGACATCGAATTACATGTATATACAAAGTTAACATTTACTACAGTTTCCATAAGGTAAAAAATGACAATAAACCTAATAACAAACGGCGGCCGACTTACAGCGACGAGTTCCCCGATGCAGTACTGTTCTAGCTGCCGATAAGCGTCCTGGCTGTGACCCTTGCTCTCGAACGGAACCGTGGCGTCCGTGCCCGCGTTCTCAAGAATGATCTCCTCGCCGCCCGGGTGCTAAGGAATATAAGGGAGGGAAATGATATTCTTTCTATTTAGTATTTAACACGTTTAATAAACTTGAAAGCGTATTTGATGGAAGAAACAAATGCAAATTGCAGATAATGGTCTATTAGGTTATTGAGTCGCATTCGTGTGAGAGAAAAAAAACATTTGCTTCATACAACACTAGTATAAAATAAGTGCGCATACGTCGTAAAATGACGTAATAGCCAGTAAATCTTATAAACAGCCATATTAATTATATCTAATAGATGTAACAAGGAAAAAGGGACAACAATAACATCTTACTTTTGCCAGAAACTGCGTGACATCATAAACTTTGTCCGACAGAACAATCCAGCACGACGTTGCGTCACTGTGACACGTGACATCCTTCAGCGTATACTGGGGAAGGGACGACAGTGACGTCATCCCTCCATTTTTCGTCCGCGCCTCTAATAAATCCTATTTTATGACGAGAAAAACAACTGTCTCATTTCTTAATATCTTAAAAATAAAAAGACATTAGATAGTTTTAGGTATTGAGAACTTGAAACAGAAGTCGAGCGTCAGCGATAATCTCATATTAAATGATTTGTCAAAATTAAGTTATTGGGCTAATACTTGTAATACTAAGTATTGTTATGCGCATTATCCAAAATGTGGAGCATTTCACAGACGCACTCAGAAACAAATAAAAAATACTTATCAGGTGTGAATGTCAGACAGTGAAAAGTAGGTATGTACAGCTTTTACAAACTAGCCGACATTTAATATTCAAAATTCTGTTAAATTCTCTTGCATTTTGTTAATCAGCTCTCACGGCAAATATGCTTATGATTTCAGTCAGTGTCATATAATCATATAGTATTTATGTACAATCGAATGCAATGCTTTCCCTAATCAGCAGATAAATTACAAGGTTGAAACGCGGTAATTTCCTTACGATACTACGTCATATGTTTGTCATGTACGAAAAAGAACCGGCTCAAAAACATGCAACATAGTCTACATATACAGATAGTGATTATTTAAAAAATCTAACGGATAGAGAACATATAAAGGTACCTAAAGAAAGATTTTGGTGCCCCCCAAATGTTGGTACGAGACTCTAGGTTTTTGGAAATCAACCTTTTTTGTCGTGACGCAACCAGATGGAAGGAAACCCCTGGAATTGGTGCTTAAATTAAAAATATCACACTGAAATAACCTCAATATATATAATTATGTATATGTAAAAATGTCTGACCTGTTTGACAGGGTCACCGAGTGCTCTGATGAATTTCAGGAAGTGTTTTGTGAGGTGCTGCACGGGTTCCAAGTCGGCCATCATGTTTCTCGAACCCTTGTCTCCTGTGAAATCCATGGCTGCGACTTCTGGTGTCACTCGCTGCCCGTGATCCGCTTGACCTTACTGAGGATAACTTTTGTCCGGCACGACACAATGGTCAGTTGAAGCCAACAGAGTGTGTTGATAACTCGACCTCGAAGTCGTATATAGAAGAAACGCGGGGAGGTGGTCTCAGGTCATCGTCTAACTACTAGTATTAAACATGAATGGAATTACAATGCGACAAGACAGACCGTTTAAACATCCAATCAGCGTCGGTGATAGCGCACACACCTCCTGAAGACGGTCGGCACGATATGGTACCACAATAGACCAGCAGTAGCACTTGTCAACACAACAAACGGCGCCAAGATAACAATCAAACGCAGATAAAAACAAACAAATTGAGCAATATAGGACGAATAAGTTGCCAAACAAACATTATCATCCTTGACAGTGACCGTCTTTTTATCCGTTATTCTGCGTCTTCGCATGACACACTTAAATGGTCATGAAGTAGACCAACTCCCATTTTTGAGGGTGAAGACCCCCGCCCGCATTGCGTAGTTTTATTTTAAGCCTGCGTCTTTATTTTGCGTACCGTTTAACCACAAACGCCTTTTGGCGTGTTTATATATGCTCAGTACATTTAAAAACGCAAACATTTCAAATGTTTATAACTCGCTTATTAAACATAGCCGACGCCTCAAAATTTAGTATAACACGGGTCGATCCTTTGTGTTTACATATACACTGATAATTCCTACACAACAGGTACAGTATTGCGACAAATGACGATTTTGTATAAATGCACGTGAATCACTTGCTTCATGACCAATGCAAGTTTTTTACTTTTTCTTTACGTCATGTCATAGGCAGATGAGCGTTGTGAAGAAAAAGTTTAGTTAATGTTGAATAAGTTTCGGTACGGTTATGCCACGGCTCTCAGAAAATGAAAGAAACAGAGCACTTAAGATGCTCATGGCGGGTTGAACCAAACAAAACATTGTAGCTACGGCTGCAGTGTATCGACAGAAACGCGCCTGGAACAACGCGTCCACCAAACAGGTAGCGTAAAAGACCTACCGAGGCCAGGACAACCACGTCCGCGTGTCACAACTCAACGTCAGGTCCAGCAGATGAGGGTGAATCATCTACGGGACAGGATTCTGACGGCAACGGAAACGTCAAGACAGACAATAGGACGTCACGGGTGGATCTATACATGTATAGGGGGGATTACACGACACAACAGGACGCGTCTTGTTGTCTTCAACCGCAACATAAACGCCAATGTGTATGTGAATGAAGTGTTGGCAAATATTGTGGTTCTTTTCATGTAGGACAATTTTCCCGAAGGAAACGGTATTCTGCAACAGGATGGCGCTAGGCCACATACAACTAGAGTCACACAGCAGTTTATTTTAGATAACAACATCAGCACATTGAATTGGGCTTCAATGTCAGTTTGTCACCAGACTTGTCCCCAATTGAACATCTTTGGGATGAACTTAAGAGAAGGGTTTATGCCAGACCACACCCACCCATAAACGTGCAACAGCTGGAAAATGCCGTTATAGAGGAGTGGAATGCTAATTCACAGGCTTTTATAGCCAACCTTGTTCAATCTATGCGCCACCGTTGTGTAGTTTTGAAATGCGTGGGGTGGATTTACGCGATATTGACATTTGGAAGTAAAATTAAGGGTGGTTACATTTTGACATTTAAATGTGTTGTTGACAATTCATTGTTCATACCAAAAATTTGTAAAAATTAAATGACAAATAAAGATTAATCTTTCATATTGTCTTTTTTCAATTAGTGTGAACAAACTGTGAGTATGGTAGTTTCATTGTCAAATTACTTGCGTTTTTAAATGTACTGAGTATACATAAAGAAGTATAAAATTTCAATCTGTGGAACGCACAGAACATAATTATCATTCTTGTAATCGTTAGTTTTACTGTTCGTTTTAATAGTTTTCAAAATTTCCATCTCAATAACCCATGTTTAGTCTTTTAAGGCCGCTATTACATGTGTCTGTCAAATTGACGGAAGGCTATCCGTCAAAAAATCGCTAAACAAAGAAATCGTTGGGTCTTTTACAGTCGTTAAAATAAGTGTTGTTTTGAGACAGTAGAAATAAATTAATCAAAGTGACACTAGTATGTGTGTTCTATTGATATACATAAAATGCGATCACATTTGTTAAAAAAAATGAACTAGATAGCAAATTAAATCGAAGAAATTAAATTTTTGCATGGTAATCTGAGGTCGAGGGAGTTTAAACGCATGACTTTAGTAAAGTTCCGTAAAGTTTACGGACACATGTAAGGCGGTGTTCACATGTGTACGCACACGCCATCCGCACGGGGTGTTCACATGTGTACGCGTCCTTCATCCGTCGAATATGTTGAATATAGAATTTCTTTTGTGACTGTCTGTGGTTTAGTATCATTGTTCATGCTCTTCAGAAATGGAGGATAATAAAAGTCTATCTATCTAAGTCTATCTATCTATCTATCTATCTATAACAAATCAATACACGAATTGTGAATTGTGTTGCAATGAGATTTTGGTGTCATATTGATTCGTTGTTACGTTTCTTTGAGTTTAAGATTAATTTGTAAAGGTGTTGCTTTCACTTTTAAATCAGCGATATATGTCAAATACTTACTGATACTTTTGTTTGTCAATGAAAACGGCAGGGGGAAGGTGTTGTGGTGAAGAAATTAAAAAGGTGATCAAACCAGCAGACTGGTAGTCATTATATCTCTTTATTTTGTGTTCTATAGCACGTTTTTCTGTTTCTTAAACCGTGTGTAACTTCAATAAATATTTATAAGTTTCAAGCAATGAAACATAACAACAAATAAGTGTAACACTGACATGAAACCTCAATATTTAGTTCTGAATCACCAGAAACCCATGCATTCGTTGTAATTTTAGCGCCGTTGTATTGTGAAATTTCTGGACGCGGATGATGTGTGCGGATGACGGATGACGTGTGCGCACACATGTGAACACAGCCTATAATAAGTACTGTCCGTTTTGACGGACACCTTTCGGATGGCTATCCGTCAACTTACGGACACATGTAATAGTGGCCTAACGCGAGCGAGCTAAATTTGTCAAGTTTTGTTTCTTGGTAAAAATTGCACCTTTTAAAAGTAAAATTTTATGTCTGCTTTCATTTTTTGCGTGCTGCGTACCGTCTAAAACCCCTGAATACTGCGAACCAGGGTCACCCTCATATTTCAGCAATTTTGACCGCGTCTCCAATCACAAAGGCTACTAGAAGACGGGACTGGACAGGACCGGCTTTAAGCATGACATGATGCACACATGTTTTATTATTCATGACATTATTTCTTTAAAGAATATGACAGTTTCCAAAACACCCTAAAATACACTTAATAAAGGAACATTAAAAGATATTCTCCGACAAAAGTAATATAAAGTATTAAAATGGACGAGTCCCGGATTTTGTCGGTTACGATCCTATATAGATCCCTGTTTCTGGTATCAGAAAAGTGGTACATGTTTTAAAAATGACAGTGTTTCTATTTTCTGTATTTAGTTTTTTGTTTGTTTAAAAGAACCCACAATTGTTTCTGCATTACTCTGAGGTCAAAGTAAATAAAATAATTATTGTTTTATTTTTTATTCGTAAATAATCAAATGGGTTGTCAATACAAATGATTTGGACAGTAATACAAGTGTTTATCAGGTTATCAGAACACATGGCATGAGGAACAAAGAAGTGTTCAGAAGTTATAAACACAATAACTAAACAAGAATCGCCGCAATGCGACGAAACCAGGTTTTCAACGCTTCAACCAAGTATTGATATGACAGTAATAAAAAATGAAAGATGGTAGTGAAGAAAAAATGATGCCATTATTTTGGTTGCATCAGTTGCATGCACCAAGTTTGGTGTCAATAGGCCAAAACAAACTAAAGTTATTGAGCGGAAACTGATTTTTTTTTAGGAACAGTGACCTTGACCTTGATCACAGACACCTGGGTAGCCATTCCAAGCTGCGTCTTGATGTAAGCTACCCATACAGCAAGTTTGGTGTCAATAAGCCATACAAAATAAAGTTATTGAGCGGAAACTGAATTTCTATTTTTAGTAACAGTCACCTTGACCTTGATCACAGACACCTGGGTTGCAATCCCAAGCTGCGTCTTGTTGTAAGCTACCCATACACCATGTTTGGTG
>Ga0224511_10001931_pt1 | contig 13328 bp, 6 predicted proteins | sample SF_May12_sed_USG_2_FD_169988 | JGI IMG/M metagenome (GOLD analysis project Ga0224511, IMG submission 169988) | Sediment microbial communities from San Francisco Bay, California, United States - SF_May12_sed_USGS_8_1 | ecosystem: Environmental > Aquatic > Marine > Sediment | place: USA...
TCATGATGTAGTGGTTAGAAGGTGTTCTTAAATGTATCTCTACAGTTAGGTTCCACCATCCTATCTATGCCTGCGTATTATGAGGTATGAGAATACCACTTCATAACCGCAGTAATATAACTACATAACCAGAGGCATCCCCAAACACAACACCTGCGGCTTGTTAGATATTCTTTTGTAAACAGCTCCAGAAGATTGTCATATACTCATTGTCTATTAATCAGTGAAGGTATTCAATGACCGGTCAAAGAACTTCAGTCACCGTTTGAGCAGGTTTTGGGCCCAGTAATTAATGAAAGATAGCCAATAATTGGGTTTTGCCTGAATTATATTGAAAGGTTTATCAAATGTGACGTCAACTACAAACAAAGAAACGCTTGTTTGTCATAATCTTCACTCTATCCATTCCAACAGCATGCGCACTTAATTACCAATGTTCATATCACCTGAATCTCTTGGGAGACAAAAAATTACCAGATTGATTTCCTATGAGAGATGGGTGACAGATAACCTCGCCCATATCATACAATACTGATGAGGAATGAGCTGAGCAGATAACCAATAGTCGACACACAACAGAGGCCGCAGAGAGACTCCGAATCCCATAAAATGTGTATCACTTGTACACGACTCTACTATATGGGGCTGATCGAAGATGTGAAAAAAATGCCCTTTAGTGTCACAGGCTTTAGTAGGTGTGGAGACCAAGCCTTGGGAAGCAAAACATGACTATAAGGACAGCTTTTCAGTTGATGGAGCTGCTTTTATATAAGTCGTGAACTATTTTCAGCCAGCGACGCACCCAGGGTAGAGGTAGATGTATATTTAGATAAGGCCTAAGTCTATGGCTCCTAGATGGTATGGAGGCGTGTCTTGGCAGATATTTCCAGAAGGAAAACCAACTCGCATTCGTCAGTAAAATACTTGATGGGTGCAAAATTTACAGTATGCATCCTGCTTCCAATCTCAGGACACCTTATGTGTTTACATCACAATCATCGCCCCAAAATTCTGTGGTAAGGTGACGTACTGGAATGCTCTTGCCTTTCCAGTCAAAAATCAAAAGAAAAAACAAGGTGTTTGTGTGCGTTTGCCGAGCAGGTGGTTGCAAGGTAACCGACATTTGGTGCATAACATAACCAAATGTTACCATAAATAGCCACTGATATGCCATTGGTGGAAGGCTCTCTTGGCAAAGCGTGCTCCGGCAACTCGGCAACCTCAGTGGTTTGCACCGACTACCCTGAAATCAGTGGAGTAAAGCGGTCTATGCAGACCAGCCACCACGCCAATACTGCGCGATAACCATAGAGTTATTTCTCCATGGTTATAACTAAACCCTCAAATACGTGTGTTGATGCCAATACTCACCAATAGGGGTTATTCCTTGAATATGTTTATTGGTTAATCATGCACTATATAGGTTTTAAAAATTGTGACCACTTCATTCAAGGGAAACAATTGATTGGCTTGGTCCTTAAATCGAAGGTTTATTTATTTGTTCATTTTATATGCAATAGCATTTTCTATTTCGGTGGTATTGTGGTATGCAGCCATCTCTTTCTCGCGTGCGTATGGCAAAGCTGCCGGGTTAGATACTTGTGCAGGTTAGTACCATGTTCCAGGTTGAGGGGTCAGTCAACCCAAGTCAGTTTACACATAACCAGCGGGCTACTCTCATCAAGAAAGGAGAGGTAGATCTTTAACAACCGTGGTATGAAATCTGACCCTTATCGGGACCTCCATTTTTTTATCGTGGGTTTGGAGTGGTGATTCAAGCCGACGCTAGCAATTTGAAGTGAGAGCCTTGCCAAACGTTCAATCCCGCCGACAGTAAGACTCGCACCTGCAATCTATAGATTGCAAATCCAAGCTTTAACCAACTGAGCTATCCTGTATGGCAGCCATGAAAGTCTATTATGAAACACCCTAAAGCCCTTATAATTAGACAGCTATATGAATACTGTGCAACATGTTTCCCTTATTCCCTTCTGACTAGATATACTATCAGCTAGTAATGGGGATATAACTGTCTCACTACGGTTTGGTTCGGTTCGGTTCAAGTTCTCCAGGGTAGCTAGATGCACTTATTCACCGTGGTTGGCAATGGTTTGCCAACTAGAACCTGTAGTCAAGCACATAATGTGAACCCTATTGCGTTTGATAGAATTGACCCTAGCCAGACAATGAAGTGAATGGTTCTGCCAAATTGAATTCTGTGCAGTGCTGAAGCTCAAGAGCGCTTAGAGAGAGATTAAAAACAAAACCTTCTGCAGTCAATTGTTTCCATTAACACGAAGTCCGGCAGGTATATGACCACAGAGTTAGGAAGTAAGTGAGTGTCACCTGATAGGATTATAAGTGACTGGGGCACTTCAGACCCACCATTTCCATGATTCAGCCCGGCAGGAATGGTATGCACCGGGACTGCTGCACCGGGACCGCTGCCCCGGGACCGCTGTCCCGGGACTGCTGCACCGGGACCGCTGCCCCGGGACCGCTGCCCCGGGACCGCTGCACCGGGACTGCTGCATATAACACTAATCTGCCTTGACCTTTTTATTGTTGGGAGACACCAAACCTGTGGTTAGCTACCGGAACTAAAGGAAGCCATGTCTCCTTGGAATGGAGTAGGTGCCCCATCTGTCTAAGAGAATCTATGGAAGCTGGTGCAGAAATTCAAATGTTATGGTAAACGGAAATTCCTGTGAATATTTTGTTCGCTCGTCCCGAGCACAACAAGCAGGACATTCAAAGGATGAAGAAGCCGTCTCATGAAGTTCGAACACTCTGTGGAGTGGACTGAGGTTCATAGTTCGCTGTCAGAGCTAAGAACATGGATTGATAGCCCCGCCCCGCCTTGATTTTGAAATAATGCCCATTTCGGTTCGCTACACAGCTTCGTACAGTGAACAGAGAAGACTATGGGTGTGCCAGACGGTTAGCACCCCTCCTTCCTGTTTGAGAATCTCTATAGTAGACAAGATTGACTTTCGGATTGCTGTTTGTGTCTTACTTGATAGTGCTGCTTGTCATGTGTATTCATTCTTGATGTAACTATGAGGGCTACGAGAATACTCTTGGCTACCATCAGGAGTTACGTCATGCCACTTATGAATATCATGAGAATAGCGTAACATACTGGGTAAAGGCAGTAAACAGAAGGTCATTCACTATGCTGAGTTCCACAGTCCCCACCGCTTCAAACCAGAGGTCATTGCATAGGGCATGTGTCCACTCTTTCAAAGTGATCCTAACCATAGAGTTATCCACCTTTAGGATAACTCTATGGTTTTAAAAGAAAGAAAACTGGCCGAAAATGGAGACTTACGCCTCTGACGTTTGCTCTTCAATCCACTCATGGTTCAGCTAAATTCCATGCTATGATAACAGTCGATGAGGAATATCCGTTAGTGGTATTGGCAGTCAGCGGAGAGGACCGACAGCAGATAGCAGTGGCAGCAGATGTTGGCAGCGGGTGTAGCTAGAGTTGAATGATCTCTGTAAGTGCCACAGGGAAGGAGGCAAACGCGTGGATGTTGTTTAGCAACTGCACACAGGTTTAAATGTGCTTAGGATAACAAACTATTCATAGTAATCATGCATAAACTCACTAAACTGCACAATCAATAATACGCCTCTTGTCCAGTTCAGAGTCAAAATCTACTGCTTTGTACTGTAGAGTTCAGAGATTTGAGAAATGAAAAGGTTGGAGATGATGTTTTAATATGATGGAGATAATCAATGACTTTTAATAGGGATGCCAAGCATGCGTCTCTATATATACACACAACTAAAGCCTCTAAACCAAAAGCGGTCAAATATATTCTATTACATTACTGTCATATGACTTCCATACTGAGCTGGATGGCTCAGTGGGTAGAACCAGCTTAGGGTCACTGCTGGGTTGCTCGGGTCATGCGGGGATTCAGATGTAAGGTTGCGCTTATCATACATATAGACATGCTTCAGGCAGAAGGCTGATAAAAATATTTTGCCTACTTATAGACCAAATGCGTATGATACCTAAAACAAGTTTTATTCATGTACATGTACATATATACTATTTATGCATCTTCTACATTTATTTATTTCAGTTCGGTAATCTACCTCTATAGGTCATTGCTTGGTACACTTCTTACCCACAGAGGCCTCACGCAAAGGCTCTGACCCCAAAAACCGGGGCCAAAGTCCAAACCACAGCAGTGGTGTAGTGGCTTCCACAGTATGCATTACACACTGACACCTAGAAACCAGGAGAATAAGATCTGAGAACCAGTCACTTTCCTTTATTACTGCACTGTGAAATAAAGCACTATTACGCTCCTATGCTATGCTCAACAACTATCTACAGAGTTACCTCAATTCACAGCGACAATCAAATCGAGCTTCAGTGACCGCCTTGCTGGATAAGAATTCTTATCACTGGCTCAATAAACGCTTCATCAATTCAAGGAACCAGGAACTGCATAAGTGCTATGTGATATTTCTAGCATTCTTAATTTATATTATCACATAGGGTACGCTTGGGTACCTAGCGGCTTTGATAATAAAATATTCAAGCCTATTTAATCATTACCTGATCATTTTTTTATTATCCGACGGCTAAGTCAAGGCTTAAATAGGCTTGAATATTTTATTATCTTAGCTGCTAGGTATCGAAACGCACCCTTAATCTGCCCTGATAAATTGAGCAAAGAACGTTTTCAATTGAGAATTAAGAATTCTTTAAATTTAAAAAGTGATATCCATTTAGGTCTTGTAATCCTTAGTTTATTTACATGAAAGAAAATTGAATCCTCAGCTAAAACGCAGTGATATCGGAACAGCTTGTCCTTTGACGTATGTACTTTTTATCAGATTCATCGAACCCTATAGATAAAATATCTGCGGCCTGGGCTTCACAATCACCCTTAGTGCATTACTTTAAATTGAAAAAACTGGTATGACTTTTGATGAAGTCGGGCAGAATCAGTTCACAGATAGGGTTCTACAATTCGGAAACTGACAAAATATCAAACAGCATTTATCTCCTTTATTTGTTGTATTTATTTCTACATTTATTGTAATATTATTTATTATTTATCATTGTATATATGGACGACTATCGCTTCATGTTCGGCCTTTGTTCTCAAAGAGGATCAACTTCTTTGTGGGTTATGGCTGGTTTGGGCCATATCAAGCCTCTGCCATTCACTGGGCAAACTATACAATGCACTGGGCATAACAAGGATGCAAAACAATGGTAAAGTTTGGCTGGCCACAGACTGTGCCTAAAGGTATGCATGCTTTGTCTCATTGGTATGACAGTATGAGGTCAAAAAACTAATGGTATAGTGACTACAGATTATTGTGACATCATCAAAGATCACATCGCAATCGTGATGCGTTGACAACGGGACAGTGATTGGTTATAGTTTTACAGATAGTATAATGTTAGGACCTGCCCTTACGCTGAATTAGACAGTGAAGTCATCGGTAAGTGTTTTGGTTACCCACGCCGATCATTGGTAAAAAAATTGTCAATGCATTTCTTAACTGGAACAGCCTCTCCCACTCAATTCAAAGAACTACTTACACATAGTATCGCATTCTACTCCAATTTATTTCATATTCAGGCAGGTTTCTTTTTCACCAAAAACGTATTTTTAAGGAGAAAACTGTGCTGATCTCTCTGTGCATTAGAAACTCTCAATTTATTTTGTTTTTTTATAAAACTCACCGGAATCAGACAAAATTTTCCTATACTAAATTTATTGGAAAGTCATCAAAAGGACCAGATTTTAGCTTCGGTAAAAAATGATTTGTTCTGGCTATAACATTTATTCCTTCCCCCGAACCGGCATGCAGGTCTATTGATGTGCATGGCAGTTCTTCTCGGGTATGGCAGTGCTGCCGGGTTAGATACTTGTTTTTCACCCGTGCAAGACAGTAGTATCGCTCCGGGTTGAGGGTCCGTCAACCTAAGTCAGTTTACGCATCACCCGTCGAAACTCGACTACTCTTATCGAAAAGGGAGAGGTGGATCTTAACTGTGGAGTGATCTTGACCTCAATTGCCCACTGAATGGGACCTCCATTGTTTTACCAAGGTGCTCTAAAGCCATGCTAGCAATTTAGAGCGAGGGCTTGCTAAAGGCCCATACCATGGCAGTGGACAGTGGGATGGCTTCTTATACAGTGTATCACCAAAAGAGAGAGTCTTCGAATCAATATCCAGATACGTCTGTGACAATAAAGTAAAAATGAATCCATTCAGTGCGAAGTCGGTGAACTGGTGACCAACCCTCAAGCCATTTGTTATTTCAGTTAATATGTCAGTATCATCTTCAGACGGTCTGACTCTTAGGTTTCATTTAGAAATGCGGTTTTTTGACCTAGAGGTTTATGCACTGTAATAACAACATCCGACTTTGACTTCGTGACCTAAGAATACTACTCCCCACTTGAATGCTGTGCGTTATAGTGAATGAACTTTCTGTCATTTCTGTTTCCGGAGGTTGTAAATGTTACCCCCCTGATTTTGTCTGACCGGGATATTGTGATGCTGCCTTTGATTTATTCCATGTACCCATAGAAGTAGGAGGGACCCTCCTACTTCTAGGCATGTACCGGATACATTCTGTGTTTTTGAATAAAAACTACGCAGAGATCGGATGCCATGGAAGCAACCAAAGTGTACAGAGATTTTTTTTCCAACATAGTACGAAAACCCTGACAAACCTTGTTATTATGATTACCAACCAATGAGCAGCACCACCTCCATCACAAGACACACCATGGGGAGAGGTATCCATCAGTGACAAACACGGGAATGAGAGACAGCTTCTCACAACCTCAATTAGTTCAGTTTATAGGTACCTTCAAAGGACCAGAATCAGAACTTAAGGCAGCTCAAAAACCTGTGACTGAATTTTTTAACGAAGATGGCCCAGACACCACAAATGCATTTGTGGTCCAAAGTTAATCCTTGGAGTTGAAAAGGCTACTAAATTTGAGAAGTGCTTAGAATGAAATGAGACAGGATTTCGGTATTCTCTGTTAGTTTTCTGTCTCACCATAATCTACATGCTGATGGTTTGAAGTGGGAATTCTGTTCGCCTTTGTTATGCTTGCCGCTGTCCACTTAGTACGGCGAGATCGCTTCTTGCTTTTCTTAATGTAATCGCCATTGAACTATAAAGCGATTTTGTAATCAAAATGCACAAGTCATTAGCACACAATTATACATGCTAATCATACAGTTCCGCCAACAGTGAGGTGGGAATCCTGGACAAATGTTTGCTAATCGTACAATGACAAAGGATAAATTGATGTTTGATTGCTCGATATTCTCCAAATAGAATTGATGGCTATACGGAGGGCTATACGGAGGGCTACACCATGGAGCCCACTGTATAAGTAAGGAAACTCCCATACATGCGTGTAAGTACATGTAATCACTTATTAATCAATCTACCATACCAGAGAAAAACCATTAGCCCCACCAAGAGAAAATAGCCACGAAGGGCATATCAACTAAAGACGTAATGTATTCCCATGATTGGTATAATACATTGCCAGAAGGAATATTATTATAATCTTTCCTCTCATATTATTCTAGGGCAAGCGATGATCTGCCAACACATTCCAACTGTAAGTTCTGACGCAGTTATGGCTTATGGTGTTACTGCATTCTTTTCTCTTCCAAGACAACCTGCTTTTTGTTTATACCATCAGTGCAGAAATTTCGTAAGCATGAAATCGGTGCCAAAATTGGGTATGCACCAAGATTGATTGTCAATCGCAATGAGAGCAGATATGTGACATGATTGATTGTGTTTCAATGGTTTTTTTTCAGACACTGGATCTTGATGACGAAAAATGAAATTCTCGCGAGGGCAAATTTATGAATGTCAATTAACGTAGATTAAGGGCACTTGGCAAGAAGCTTTGACACTCCACAAACTACCAAAGTCCATAGATAAAGCACACGGTGTCCAATATACAGTATGGAATGTAAGAGCTGCTGCAAACTACAACACACTGATGTTGGGAACTAGGTTTCTTCCCACTTTCCTACGAGTTCAATGGGTCAATTGAAGTCAATTTAGATGAACATCTTCTGTCTCTATGTGGACGATTTATTTCAGGGGACAGAAACATTTGGGTTCTATTTCTCCTTTGAATTGAGGGTAAATTGTACATTTATGGCACACTGTCACAGCGGTTGGAAAGTTGACGTCCTGTAGACTACTGGCATTCTGCATCACACTTAGATGTTATGATATACTTCCCATATGCTAATGAGTCTGAATGAAAATTTCTAGTTATATCGATTCATAGAAAAATCTTGGTATATACTCCCTAATCAGGATGCGGGTAATTAACTTTACATGTTACCTTTCATGTTGAGCCAGTGGTATAACTATATGAATATCATAATGTTGTCCAGTCTTAGGTGTTATTACTCCCAGGTAGTTATGACCAGTTTATCAAGCTTATTATTATGTTTTATGACAGTTTGCCTTCAGACAAGTGCTTTTCAGGTGCCATAATGGTGCAAGTGGATTAACCTAGCCCACTGTACTGAAACATTGGTCTTGGGGTTTTCCCAATCAAGATCTCGTGGTTTGTTTTACCAGAGCCTTTTGGTAGCTGGGGAGGATTATGGGCATTTGGACCACTGAAGGTAGCAAAAGCGGGACAGGCGACGGGATTAACAGGCTGTCTAGGCTGACCGGCTGCGGCGGTTATATACATGGCAGACGTCATGTATCAAAGGAAATCAAGTGGGAAGCAAGCACCTGCAGAGCACTGAACATGACCTGACAGCTGATGACATGGCAACACCAGTGCCAGCTAGGTCAGGTAGTCCTGGGAAACTGGACACCTCTAAAGTCATTCAGAAAATTAACTCTGATTTGAACGGCATTACCATGACAGTCAGTTCAAAAGCACTTCTGCACAGTGAGTCCCCCTCTGGTATATGGTACTCATGTTCCTGGTATGTTACTCCAGTGCAATGATTCCATGGAGCCAAAAACATTCATTTCTACATTCAGCCAATGTATTGAATAGAAATACTAAATTCCACATGCTGCAAGCCTATGGGACGGCTGTATGGAGTGCTATCATATTGCCTGCATGCAGTTCAGATGCTGCCAGATGCAAAAGTATCCGCTCTGCATTTTATAATGCTGAATGCTCCTATCTAGAGAGTTGACTAGAAATCATTTAGGCGCTTCTTTGGTATGTTAAATGGTACATTCTCATGGGTGTGTTTGCAGCATCATTCAGGAAGAAACGCTTACAATATGAGAGACAATAAGTATGTAGAGTTTCAGATGTATTTATACAATAAGGACCAGTAAAAAAATAATATTCTGTAATGTCAGGGAGCCCAGCTCTATTCTGTGTGTAGGGGGAGCTAGGTCAAACCTCTTATCACAATGCGAGTCTGCCAAATATTATAAGAAATCATAAAAAAACTCTTATGTACAGTTAATGCATTGATAAAATATTCAAAACGGTTGTATTGGCGTGAAGACACAATCTGAAATAAATAGGCTAGATGAGGATAAGATAAGGTTTGTCCAGTGAGCCAGTGGCCGTCTTGGGCCACGTGTTACATCTCTATTTGACTAGTTATGTATGATTGCTAAGCAGAATATTGGCGGAGTCTTGAGTATGCTTCTAATCTAGACAGCTTCTCTGTGTGTCTAGATGTATGCACCATTGTGTCATCACCTGCTGTGTGGGCGGGTATTGAGGTAGGTTTACGTAGTAATTGTTCTCGGCACCAGCTTAACAAGAATGCCATTTTTCGGGCTCAATGAAGCCGTTTCTACCAACTCACACGGTATCGTTGTTTCCTGAGTAGCCTCGACATTGAACTTCTTAAATAACCTGGCCAGAGTTAATTTACACTCTGTAAGCGCGAATCGCATGCCCACACAGTTTTTAGGTCCGGCGCCGAAAGGTAGGTATGCCATTGGGTGTCGCTCAGCTTTCCTCTCTGGTGTAAATCTATCAAAGAATAGAGATAGACATCATTTTACAGTCAGTTTACATCAAATGAGTGACTGAGAACAGTTGCCAGCATAAAACAATACAATCTCATTAGCGGTAGCTTGGAGTAAAATGGCAGATCGGAGTGCTTGTGGTTAGAAATTATAATCAAATTGATATTCCGACTGGTTGAGTATCAGTCTAGCATGAGGTGAACCACACCAATGGCCCCTGAAAGTGGTTAGCTTTCAGTCGTATAATCATTACTGGTCAACTAAATTGCTGTACAAATTAATAGTGGGGAAAAAAACCGCAGCGAGATTCACCATAAAACACAAAGGACTGGTAGATTTCGGCTTACCTTTCTGGATCGAATTTAGTAGGATCTTCACCCCAAAACTCTGGGTTATAATGTAGGCTATACACATCGGGCTGTACTGTCACTCCTTCCGGGATCTCATAACCTCTCACTGTGGTGGATTTCATACAGAGCCGACCGGTTAACCTGAAACGTTACACAATATGAGTGCGAGAGAGAAAAAAACTGGAGCCAACACAATGTCTACAGCACCGAAAAGTTCTGGCACAAATCCGCGGTGGCTTTCAATCAATGTCACTCGGCTGTGAGTCCGAAATTAAAACACGACCAACGATGATATCAACGGTCCAACTATCGGTGCAAACTCGCCTGTTTTGATAGACAGCCTGGCATTGGGTGAAACGTTTTAAGATAATTATATGAATACTATTCCGTCTCAGAAGTCATTTATCAAAGGGGAAAGAACAGCCAAGTCATGATGTCCCGCATAGTTCGACTATGAATGTTATTATTGTTTCACTCCTTGCCAAGGATACATAATTTCGGTGGTAAATAAATAGGGAACTTGTTGGATGCGTTTTGAGAATGATCGTTGATTCAAAGAATAAGGCTCAAACATCATTTCTGTTCATAATTGAGTAAACAGAAAGTCCATTGACCAAACCGGGAGTCTTTGAGCGTTCTCACAGCCCTGTATACATGCATGCCTGAGTTACCATGGAGATATATTGATACAACTTACAGTGCTGCGATAGGATACATGCGCAGAACTTCGGATATCACCATCTCAAGATATTTAAGCTTTGTCATAGACTCATATGTACATGCGACCTACAATGAGAAAAATAAAAATAGTGGTTGTCCTCCCTTGTCACATTATCCGTAAACCTTATTCAGACTCTATATAACTTACAGGGAAATGTCAGGCAAGTCTAGGACGATGCGGGAGTCAGACGCAACAAAGGTGACCTCATGCCATGGCTACCATGATATCACCATGTGTTACAGTCCTAGGTAATTTCTCAGAATGTTCCTGTAACAGGTCTACCACCCCCTCACGACGCCTCGCTACATTTACATCACACCCACTTCTTGGTAACAACAAGGTACCCACAGACCAGTACACAGGGACAACGCGATTCAGAGAAAAAACACGGTTAATATATATTTTATTAATATTTCTATTAATAGAGTTTATTTTCCTTTTGGTTGGGAATTCCCTTGAATTGAGGTCCTCTTTAATGTAAGTTAACTGCAAGTAGATTCTGTTATTTGACACTTACCTCTTCAGGGTAAACTTCATCGAGCTCTTCTTGTAACCTGCGTTGTAAATGCGGATTCACAGCCATCTCATAAGTAACGTATCCAAGCAGATTACTTAGCGTCTCGTAGCCTCCGAGTAAAAATACTACGCTAGTAGCCTTCACTTCCTGAAAAGGAAAATTTAATACATTAAATATTACATAAAAACGGCACATTCAAATATGTGTTGTTGTGTGTTGTGCTATCGACGGCGGGTAAAAGATTGCATAATCGAGTCGGTGGAATTTTCTTGAACTAAACAACACGAAAAACTGGAAAACAGGAAGACCATGAATATTCAGGGGTCTTTCTTTAAATGACCTAACATATACATGTAAACAAAAACAGGCCGCAAGTTCTTTCTATTAAAATGTGCCAAACATCTAAAGCTGTAGCCGCTAAGCACTAGTCAAACAAAGGGTACAATCATAACCTAGTTGATAGTAATCATCGATGCATTTGTAACTTTTAACAATAAGATTTTTGAGTTAAGATAAGCTTTGTCCAAACAGTTCCTAAATCTAGAACTCTGAGAACAGGGTCATACGAGTACATAAATCAGCAGCCCAGATACCCGAATATTAAGAAAACATTGGCAAGCTATCAAATGCTGCTGGCTGCTTCCTTTCAAAACATACTATCGCCTAGTATTTCCCAAAATTCTGAGCATCTAGTGCATTTTCAGTACCATCAAATATATCTGTATGAAACTAGAGCGTTTTAAATTGCAGTAGTGGATCCACTTCTCAACACCTTTAGCTACACCAAGATCAAACATGTGACCCTTAATTAGAAATCTATCCCCATTCCAGGCTTAGAGGCTATGTTAATGTACTTACATCAATAGAAAGTCTAGTCTTGGGAGATTCGCAGGGGGCACCTTTCGGACACTGCCACGATTCGCCGCAGGTTTCACCATGATAACCTTGACATCCGACTTCCTCTATACGTTTCTGTTGTTGGAAGACTTCATCGAGTTTAGATTTTAGGTAGGTTACTGTAGACCCGCTACCAATCTCTGGTGAGAAGTGGCTATCCATATCATAGTTAGAATTATAGTCTTCATCACTATCACTCATTGTAAGATGGGATACGGAGTTACCTCGTGACGATCCACTACCCACTTCAGCATCTAACAGAATCTGTAGCAAGTCCATCGGTTTGTGTTTATTTTCGGGGTGCTCTAACGTAATGTTCCTACGTTGATCAATGACACTGCCGAGGTTAGTGAACAGCCAATCCATATCGTCATAAGTGTAGGCAGAGACGAATTTACACAGTTTCCACCAGAAACGTCGAAGTTCTGGGAAAATGGCTGCAATAGAGAGTTCGAAAGGTAAACAACACGAGTTATTTAATGCGTAGGCTACCTTTCAGTCAGGACATGGAGTTATGTTGGAATTGAAGAATACCTCTATGACTCGGAGGCGGCATAAGGTTATAATGTACATTATGACTGAGGAAAGAGACTCCTAATAATCCTGCTGCGTATCCCATCATTTCCCAGTCACCTATGGTTGCAGAGGCTGTCCGAAAACTTACCTCCCATCACGACCAGTACAGGTCGCTTGCCAAAGTCGGCGAATAATCTCCGACATCTGACAATGAAAGGATCATCTGTGTTCTTCTGGAAATGAGGGTCAAGGCCGAACGCGCATGTACCAATAACATCTATTGTAAGGCCCTGAAGAACCCTGTAAAAAAGTACAAAAATGGAA
>Ga0224511_10001932_pt1 | contig 13327 bp, 4 predicted proteins | sample SF_May12_sed_USG_2_FD_169988 | JGI IMG/M metagenome (GOLD analysis project Ga0224511, IMG submission 169988) | Sediment microbial communities from San Francisco Bay, California, United States - SF_May12_sed_USGS_8_1 | ecosystem: Environmental > Aquatic > Marine > Sediment | place: USA...
ATAAATGCCCATACCTTGTTACTTATTACGTTAAGGAATACCATTTGTCTTTCCAAGGCCAATGATAATGTGTCTTATACATTGCAATTATCAAAACAATAATTTGACAAATTGCTATTTATCACATAAACTTCACGCTAAAATTCATCTGGTGCACGTGAATCTCTTGCATTGTATCATAAAACTAAAATATGCCTCTGATTCAATTCTTTATCAATTATAAAATAATATCACCAAACATTTAACAATTATTCTTTTACACGATACTGCAAGCATTTCTTTTAACAAAGAGACACATCTTGGATTTGGCAACAACAGTTCAATTTTGTTTTTATTGTTTGGGACCTACTGCTGAAGAAGTACGTAGTAAGGTCAGATTTTTACGTTAACGCGTGAATGCCCATGGTTGCAGACTAAAATAGTTAATGTTTTGTGTTATTTTCATCACGTCTTTTGACAAATATGGAAACATGCACACCCAGTTGAGCCTTGTAACTTGTACTTTTTACATTTACGCCGTAACGCTCTTAGCGCGTTAATAATGACCTTGTGGTAGTGTGATTTTGATAACAAATAAAGCAATTATGAAGAAGAAAGGTCTATCAATGTTTTGATACATTCTTACTTTTTTTTCATAAAACATTAATGATTTCTTTAATAATTTTCGTTCGCACATGAATGCACACTTTCTTTTTAGCTTCAGTATATTTGGTTATTAACAAGTGCACATAAATGCACACCTTCTTTTTAGCTTCAGTATTGCTGTGTTCTGTAGTTATTAATAAATAAAAACGGCATTTGAAATATCTCTCAATTGAAAACTGGTTCGGTAGACGAGAAAATATTGTTAATTATTTTCGGACCCAGATAAAGAACCAAAGATTTTGCACGAGTAATTGTCTCTAGGGAAATGCGAACCCAGCACCTAATCAACAAACCAATAATAAATCATTGGGTGCACCAATCTTACAACGGCTGCACGCTTGCAACAGAGGCAAGTACACCATTCGATGAGAACCTAGCAGTTCACTCATAACGATTTTGGCAGATGCACGCGCAAATATAACACAACTCGATTAGCAGGGAAACGACATATCAAAGTACATATACATACTAGTACCTTTCATAGTTTTTGTTTCACATTTTTCCTAATTTGAATAACACATAAAAATTATACTGAAATAGGTGTATGAATAACCAATTAGGCCATCTATTCATAACTGATTAGTAAAGATTACTAACACAAAATATCTTAAACAAACTTTGTTGCGTTTTCTACACGCATGGTGTTTTATTAAATAATCTTGTTCAATGGATACATCAACGAATTGTGATGAGTGGTCAGCAAAAGTTCAAGAGTATATGATTGAATATATCCATGTAGGTGATCTGTGAAAAATGGAGTGTGTAAATATGAAATGACACGAAATGCTGTTATTGTTGTGTAGTAAGTGTTTTACCGTAGTTTTTGATACGGCAACTGCTTATTACATATGATGTCTAATAAATTATATACAAACGCAATCTATAGCTTAAATTGGAAGTGATTGGGTATGTCAAGTAAGGGGTTGTGATTTCAACAAACGGCCAATATAAATTGAAGAGATGTTCAAATAAAGAATGTTGTAAACAGTGTAGATATGTCAAGTTTAAGGGCACCATGACAAAGTAGCCCGTACAAAAACTAACACACAGAACGACAAAAAAAGTACAACATCATGACGCAACAGACATTTAGAAAAACTATATTTTTGTGTTTTTCGGATTTTTTTCTTTTTTATTTATAATTTCTTAAATGAATTCTCCAAGAAATGTTGAGTGACCGCCTTGGTACGGTCAATGACAAACATTGGGAGTTTAAACCAGTTTTAAGCTATAGCAAACCTCACACTTTCTCAAAAAAAAATGGAGAAGAAAAAGATAGAAAAAATGCATTTAATCTCTCCAACAAGCCGCATAACTAGTGTGGTCGTTGTAAAACAAACTTTCGAAATTGTCGTACATTTGTACAAGACGGGGTAATCTCAATAAGTTGTTATCGAAACCTTTAATTATTCCTGTTAACATAATTTCTGTTCTAGCTATGACAAACGAAAACACAGTGATGCTGAAAAATCATTTGTTCACGAGGACATCATACGAACGGATTTAATTTGGTCCTACCTGCTTACTTTCATCTTGGATGTAATTTAATCAGGGTACTTTATCCAGACAGTTACCTAACACATTACGTAGATTACTCGTAATGAATTTCCTTAAACAGACCGGAGAGCAGAATCACGTTCATAAAAGTACTGTGTTGTCTGTTATGTATTACTAAAGCAACTGATATCAGGGTAAACCCAAACATGAAATGCAATTTAACAATCGACCATTAAGTCTATTATCAAAAGACTTTTGCATAGCTTTGCTTGGATATACGTTTTAAAAAGATATGTTAAGGATTTACAACCTGGAACTGTTTTATACTAATGTAACGATTTACATGGTGTTCTTTAACTAAAACCATTGATTGGGTTTGAGTGTCTCAATTCTTTCCTGGGTGGTTATACATGTAAGCACATATTTTTTACCTTTTGATTTCACTATGTTAGACATTGACTTTATGTTGTAATGTAATTTTATAGTGTTTAAATGGTAAACTTGCTAACTATAAAGTACATTAAAACGTATGCATTTAATGTTTATGCAAAAAAAAAGAAACTTACGCCTTCATAATGTACCCTATAAAATAAGACATTATGTGGACATACATTTTGGTCAACCGGTTTAAACATGATTTATGACTTTGCATTGAAATTGCACCTAAATTGAAAGATATAGACCTCTTCCTTGTGGCAAACAGAAGACGGAGTTTAAGAAATCGACTTAAAGAAAAGCGAAGTTAAACTATCGACATTCTTGGGATTATATGAGTCAAACATATTATATCTTTTAACCCAATGTCAAAAACGGACACAACGAGTACTTGCTCGTACCAAACAGAATGTTGTTTACTTTAAATAGGTGTACTTTTCACTAGTCAATATGCAAATACTCGACCAGAAAGGTGATCTTCCTCTAAGGCGCCATTCTTATGGCCATCCAGTCAAATCTTGATATCTTCAGACACACATAAAATATATCGTCGTTAATAAAATCAACGCTTCTTAGCAATAACGTTCGGTTGCAGTTAAAGATTAGCAATTGTTTAGAGTCCTTTATTCCTGAGAAATATTTTGTTGTTGTCAATACCTCCGCTACATAAATTGTTCGCTATTAAGTTTGTCAGTTACTTTCTACCTTATAAATAAATGCAAGTCCTATTTTCAGTAATTGATGAAAACGTACGTAATATTGTAATAATTTTATAAATGTGGAAACAACAAATATCGGTCAAATATTTAACATTATCGAAATGCAAGTCATAATATTCGTTAAAATGGAAAAAGGCTCAAACATTCAGGCGTTTTAGTTGTATGTGAGCTACGTTCTGGTACCTAGTAACCCAGTCCGAACGTTTTACAATGGAGGTGTGAGAAGGTTTCCTGACCTATTTCAAACAGGTGTGGAAAACAAATACATGAAAAACACGTATACAACGTCGATTCAATAAAAACATAATAATATAATATTTTCAACCAACATTCATTCACATTATTAGTCAAGAAACATTGTTACTGGAATGTAAATTGCAGAAATCGTCAGGGTCAAGTTACATGAACATTACATATGGCCTGTACGACAACAAGCAACCTGTTATAGAAAAGGCAACACTGTCGAGCCCGCTGAATGGGGATTCTGTGTGTTTCCTGGACAAACTTATGTTGTCTAATGTCGACATTTGACCTTTGCGTCTGCCAACAATGTCTAAGGTATAAGTGTTATTCTTCCGTTTAACTATCCGTCGCATCGATGTTAACATGAGTAATTTTAAAATCCATCACACAATGGAGAAGTACAAACAAATATAATTTTGACCACATCACACATCTGGACTTTTGACGTTTAACCTACAAGTTTGGCCACACGTTACATGTTTCAATTAGACACGACATTCGGTCTCATCAAGGTAAACATTTGTGTCAAATTATTTTTTAATATCCATCAATTCATTGCGAAGTATGAGTCTGGAAAAACATCATTTTGTCATTTGCCCTTCCAGAATGGTCACACCTTTTATGGCAAAAATTAGATTTGTTAACACAACACTCGGTGTAAACAATATTAACAATTGTGCCAAATTATTTTGTAATTCCATTCATTCATGTTTAAGTTAGAGTACAGACAGTTAAAGTGGTATCTATATTTTACTGTTGACCCTTTTTGACATTTGTCCTCTTAGTCTGGCCACACCTTTTATGGAAAAAAATGTGATTCTTCCGCGCTACATTGTACATTCCATCAATATTGCTAGTTTTGCCAAGTTATTTTGCAATTAATCTGTGTATTGTGTTGTAGAATATAACTTGAAGAGATGTTCAAAGACAGAAAGTTGTAAACAATGTAGATATGTCAAGTTTATTGTGCGCCACACTACTTCTCATTGATGTTAACATTTGAAAGAAGTAATATTAAGACATATCAATCTATTATGATGCTTAGGCCTTCACATGTCACATACAGACGCACGGACGCACAAACACCGAACCAAAAAGGTGACTGCTATATCAGGCTTGAAATGCAACTGATGTATAAAAGGATTAATATATTTTTAGTTTATGGAGCACTGTATACAAGTGTTATTGTTCTTCTTGTATATGAGTAACATCATTATTGAGAGATCTTAAATATGAAAGAGTCAAAGCTGGATGAAGTATGGTTGTTGATTCATATAAAAGTAGTGTGATGCCCGATGTACTTATTAATGTTTCGTTTATCAATGTTATGTACATTGTAAAGGACGTAATGTTAAAACTGATAAAGAACAATGCGACAGGGTCGCGTATTATGGCATTATAACCAACTGACCACCACAGACAAAATATTGTGTTAAATGTAGTGCAATAATGTACAAAGTCTTTATACAACAAACAGTTCGCATATCTGAACATATTGGCATTGTACTGCCCATCAACTGACGCTTGATACTTCAATTATGAGAACCAAAAACTTGTATAATCAATGAAAATACTGGGGTTGGGGAAATTTACCTGCATGACATTGTATAAGGACAAACGTTAAAGTGTGAATTATCAGCATAATGCTTAAGGTTATTATTCAGGTGTTATATGCATTTATTCCACATGTATTAGCCCCATACTGTAGGAAACAAATACGATGTTATGTCTTTGTTTGTAATTTATTTAGTACGGGAAACACTCCCCGATACAGATAATCCTTTAGTTTAGCAGCTTACCCCAGGAAAACCTCATTAGATGTTTGACTGTGATATATCGTTTTTTTAAGTCCAATACTGCCAAATGGCGCATATTGATTTACAGACGAGCTAGATAAACCAACATCAATCAAGCCAAATATGAACTTTAATTAAAGAAGAAAAATGTCTATGTTTTGAATTAGTTAGAGTCTTTGTTTATTATGCAGATTAAAGACATATGAAATGTAAAACTTTCCAAATAACATAACACATATTTACCTTACTATACTTTGTTATTTAAAGATTATTTGTAAGAACTTTGATGTGCTGATTTGAGTTCATATTTTACGATTTTATGCAATATACAAGTAAACAAGCCTAAGAAATCGTGTTCGCTTTCTCTTATTTTTATTTTTACTTTAGAATCTGTTGTTTTATTGCTGAACAAACCGTGATTATGATAACAACACTAAAAAGAAAAACAGTTCTTTACCAAAACACGTGTTCAGTGTTTTTGCTTTAAATTTAAGTTACCACTGTTGGGTCTTTTATTATTGATCGACACTTACAAATCTCCTAATCCACATATGTAATCCTATTACATAAGCATATTCATAAAACACATTTTCGGTGGTTTTGCTCTAAATGTATCAATAAATAAATGGATCGACAGAGAAGAAACTAAGGATAATCTAATTTGGCCTTAAACAGTTAGAGAATCAGAAGCTATATTTGTGCTTGTGTATTTCACTGCCTCTAGGGACGAGGGAGCCCAACATCTAATCAACAATCATGTAATAAATCAATGGGTGCACAAATCTTACTCTTTTTGCACGTTTGCAACAGTGGTAATTACAACGTTCGATGTTTGCAGCGATTCACAGGAAGATCGATTAACCGGACCATCTTCTAGTGGTTTACCAATCATGGATATACGAGCATCAGCAAATAAATTAACAATTAAATAGCCACAATCAAAATGTATTTAATAAATATATGATATATATAAATTAAAGAAGTTTAAAGATTTTTTTGTTTGTTTTTTTTCAGTCTGATCGTTGAAAAAATCAAATAACAATACCATATAAAACGCATTAAACGTAAATGTACAGAGCCACTCTTTAAAGAGTTATAAGAGACAATTGATAAAAATGCATTGAGATGAACAGCTAAACGCAAAAGGGAACCGCGCACTACCGTGCAATATAAAAAATGAGTGTGAACAATCCACGTATCCCTCCGGTCAGACAAAAAGAAAACAGTTTAATAGTCACCACGAATAATGGAAAAATAATTATTTAATAATTAAGTACATATAATATGACTTAAACACATTATTTACATAGATAAAAATGAACGAATGTTTTCAAATATCGTTGTAGAGTTTAGCACTACACCTTGCCATTGACACATTGAAAAGAAGAAAAGAATTGTCATCATCGTTTATAGTAAGGAATGAAGAGTTAATAGACGCAACTTTATGAAATAGAGATTTCTAACATCAGCATACATAAAAACAATATAACCGGACATGAAATTCATCCTACACAACCACAAAAAGGACAAATACGTTCGTTCTCTTGTAGGTTTTCGTTGCGACCATTTTCTATTCTAAAATTCATTGTTTATAAATCATTTGTATACATAAATCTTTCAAAGTATTCTAAGTAATCATTTCGGTCTAAAGAAGCCAACACATGGTACACTTTGTATATTAAGTGCATTATAAGGAAGCAAAGTATGCATGTAGTTTTTATTTTAATTAATCTGAGGAAAAGGAAGCATAGCCTGGGTGGGTAAAAAAACAACCTCGGTTTTATTGAAGCTGTTCTTGAATGGTAATAACAGTTCCCACAACAATGTCTCTAGCGCATGAGCGGAAATCTTTTATCAAATATATACAAATTACAATCTATGATCCCAGAGGACTAGAAAAATATAACTATATAGTGATGCAGTACGGGGCGACATTGTACAACCGTTTTACATCAAAATCAATATATAAACAATAAATTACATGGGTGATGTCATCTTTCGGACTGCACAGACCCTAACCTAATCAACTGCGTTCATACACCAATAATGCCATCAACCATGACATTTATTCCTCAAATACCAAACATCGGTTCAAGTGAGTTTCTCTGCAAACAGAAATGTGCAACAACATATTGGTAAAACATGGCAAGTTGAATGTAGAACGTACAATAACATGTTTTTACAAAGTCTACAGTTCAATCTCAATTAGTTCAATAGACCTTTGGTCATAAAAGACTACACTAGTGACAAATTAATTATTGTACAATAAATGACAGCATTAGAGTTTTAAACAAAATCATATTTTGCGTTTCTATTATGTTTTGTTATGGAAATGCCATTAAATCTGTGTCCCGACAATCTTAAGCAAACAGCTTTTACAAGTAGCACATTATTTCTTGGGTGCGTTGTCCTCGTCAGATAGCATCCCTCTGAGGGCACCGACATCTATTCACGTATTTGCTTAGACGTCTCTCTGGTTTTGTAATGTTTACAATGCTGTCATGATATTGATAGTCATTTGTCTTTTATCTTCGGACACAGGGTATTGGACTCAGAATCCAAAATCAGGATACGAAACTAGCTGAAATCCTATTAAGTACTAGAGAAATATAAGGCTACTTAACACAACATAATTGTGTTATCCAAATGTTGATGTCAATAGCACAAATAAGACGTTTGAAGATACGCTTAGTTGGATCCATTAAACAGAGCTTTGACTAGAGCATTGACAGGGAACGTCTAATACTACAATTACCGACGTATGCAAAATAGTCTTGCTATTTGTATGTCTAAAACATTATATTTCTTGAAACATCTCCCAACACAATGTTAATAGTTGATGGTGAAATGGTAAAAAAGCATCTGTTCATATGCAAAACGTTAGGCGCAGTCACACCATTACGTACGACAGAACGTACGTATTGCGTGTGAATTTTTCATAAGAAACTACACACAACCTTCCAGTGTTTAAACTCGAGCTATCGACCACTGATTATGATTTATGTACCTTAGCGCCACTTTAGTGTATCAGTTGTATGTCTAACAAACCCAGTGTATGTCTTTCTTATGGTAAGCGTGTGCGTTTAAGTAGGTGCTATACGCACGCATACGTTAATCAATTTTGAACATGTCCAAAACACATTTGACATTTTCGTTTAAAAAGGTTAAGCGACGTATGCAATCGTATTTGGAAGGGACACGATGTATGCCTAACGTGCCCTTTACGTATATCATTATATGCGAACGTAGGAGCATGCGCTCACATAAGTTGATGTCATGCGACAAAGTGTAACTGCACTTCTGGGCAGTATTGGCTTTGCAAATATGATTTGGTATACCAGTATTAGTAATTTGATTAGTTTAATGTTTTTGTCTCTATGGAATCAGTTGATATTATCGAATTTTGTATAATCGTTATTTTCATGTTTATCAAACAATCAACTAATGCACACTAATGGCCAGACAAATAGCTTTGTTCATTTTGATAATTGAACAGACAAGCAATTGCCAACCCATTTAGGATATTACGAAACATAAACTGCACAATTGCAACACTTGTCAGCAATAAAATATTGCGCAAGTATTACGTCTGTACATTCCACTAACAGTATATAATAACCTTTATTGTTTTACATTAGCAGTTCGCCTTCAAATATTTTCGCAGCCAATGTGTTCCATACCTTCAAATCAAGGTGTGGCTCTTCACTTAGTCATAGCTAATAAGTTTAACCACTTAATATTCAAGATAAAAAGCGTGAAAATGCCAAAGAAGATACTATTTCAAAAGTGTTACCAACTTCAACTTCAACTTTACACGGCCAAAAGTCAATACTGACTACATAAGGATAACTTGGATACATGTCAACAACATAAACGTGTTCAGTAAAGTAATAGTATAATTCCTTTCATTATTATTTTAAACAATGAAAATAGTAAAAGAATAATAGTAATACTGTGTGTGATAGCCCTATGGCTTTTACCATAGGTACTAGCATTAATAACGTATTTTAGCCAATACCTCGTTAAAATGCTAATTCTATGAGTATAAATGATGAAAGTGTGTTTCAGACGGCTTTTTAAAACTTTTTTTGAAAAACTAACTTTGTGTATCTTTTTTAATTAGTATGTATCAATGTATTATTCAGACGTGTTAAAGGCAGGAATAATTTTGTTCAAATGTGTTCTTTGAACGTGCAGCGTGTGCCTCTCATTTGACAAGTCATTTATCAAGTCCTTGGTCGGTTTAGGATAATATTTATAATTTTGCCAACACACTAGTCTCTCTGAGCGCCTTGCATCATAACTCCTTGCAGCACAACTGTATGCTTTTTGTGCTCATAAATTGAAATCGTTCTTTTAAACTAAAATCAGATATCAGTTTAGGTAATTTGGTATTTTTTGTTTGAATGTTGTTTTAACCCCTGCTTTTGTATCAGAATGCTTATTACGTTAACGTTTCAGGCGAGACAAAAGGCATGACACATTCATATCAACATGTTTGAACGGAAAGGTGCAATCGTTTAATAAATACAAAGAATTAAAAAGCGAAAATAATGCTTTGCGAAATATCCTACAATTTTATTATATTTAAGCTAACAAAGGATAAGTCCTCAGGAAAAAAATTATTGCAAACACCCACACCAGTACAGCCTCCTAGCGAATAATCGGAATTCGTTTTGAAAACAAAACATGATACAAACTACGATACACCTTACAAATCACGATCTCAGAGTACCGGCAAAATAAACCTACACACCAATGTAGTGCGTCTCGACATTTAAAAATTGAGACACGACACAAACACTAGACGCCATCTGTGGTAATTTAATCCCAACATTTTTTAAAGCATATACTGTTTTACAATGTCTGTTGCGTCTTGGTGTTCACGTTTTTTGTGCTATTCTGTGCGTTTGTTTTCGTACGGGCTTTTTTGTCATGGTGCCCTTAAACTTGACATGTCTACATTATTTACAACATTATTTCTTTGGCCATTTCTTCAATTTGTTTAACAACCACATTTAAATTCGTATCAGTTTGTTTTCCCTACAAAATGTGTGTGTGGTGGGAACACCAATTAGTTGGACAATAACGTACGATAATGCATATTTTATGACGAGCGTCCATTCTTTTATGATTCGAGTCCCACAACGCACTTGTCAGAACAGAAGACAATAGTGATAGTTTTATATCCTTACTGCTGGGAAGATTTTATAACGATGACAACATCAAAGTATTTTATCGTGATAAAGAAGTGCTTACCCGGTATATAACGTTTGCTGGAATGATGTTACATCGGTGTACCAACAAAGTGAGCTAACTTATTTTACTTGGTAAATAACCATGATCAATGATTGTGTGCGTTGCACTCGAGTGATAGCAATCCTCTAAGGGCACCGACATATATTACCGTGTTTGCCCAGACGTCTCTCTGGTTATGACATGTTTGCAAAGTTGTCATGATATTGATAATTAATTGTCTTTTACCTTTGTACAAAACGTAGTTTCTTAATAAAATATCTTGCAATTAAGATAAGAAAGACCATGTAGCTTCTGTACAATTATGAATACACATTTACTTAGTGTTTCACATGGTAAACATATTGCATTATGTACAATATGCTTTAAATCGAAGTATAATTCAACAAAAACAAATACACATAACTTGATTTCGTCTCAAGTTGTGGTTTCAGGAAATACATAAGAAAACATCATCATCATCATAGCATTCTTCAGATGCTTCAGTAGTGAAGTAGTCAACAGTGCTAAACATTAACAGAACCCCAGTCCGTGCCGTACTACTTAAGACGACATTCGGCAATATACCTTGCTCTTGTTTGGTCTTGGAATGGAAGCCATTAATGTGCAAATCACACTCCGGATTAATTCTTGAAATACGATATTATGTGTTTTACCAGTATTAGCAATATAGTTTATAGCATGTGTTTATACCATATGAACAAATTGATATTAGATCTAATTTAGTGTTACACTATAAACATGTACATCAAACAATCTACTAATGCACACATGGGCAGACGAAGTTTTGTTCATCTTGCACATTAAGCAAATACAACATTTCAAACATCTAAAAGTATTACGAAAAATTATCATTACAACATAAACAATGTTGTCTAAAACATGAAATCTATTTTTTCCACGTGCTCATGTTTTAACAAGTTCTTACATTTTAGTGTGGAATCGTATTTTTTCCAATTTATTCTGAACTACATGTGTATTGTGAGCAGCGACGAACCGACCTTGACGGAGAGCTGTTGTGGTAGTGTCCTTTGCCCCACACGGGGATAACAGGATAAGGTCATGTAGGTCAGGACATGTGTATTTGGGGCTGAAGTTGAAAGACGTTAAGATAAATTGAATATATGTAAATGTATGCGAGTGTTATAAAAGGGGTGTGGTTTTAAGTATATTACAAACTACAAAATTTTATGGCTTTTTATTTAGTATGTAATATATAATTACACCACAGTGTTCACATAATTATTATATGGTACCCAGAAAAAATGCTATATAAAACGTTTTTTAAGTATTTATATAGTTATTCAATTAAGTCGATATTTTTCTTTCAGTACACATTACTAAAGAGATTACTTATCTGAATTTATTGTGTATTCAATTTTGGATAAATAAAGCTTACGATCATGCTGAAGTGATTCACGGTAACATCAAACAACAAATTTAATCAACGGCCTTATTAAAAACAATAATAAATCAAAAGATGCATCCATCACCCGCAGTCGGAGGTTGGCGACGGCAGAGATAAACGGGTTCGGTATATACAACAGCAATATCGAGTTGATGTAAATGAAAGTGTTGGAAAAGAAATAATTCACATGTCAACTTGAAAAGATAGTACCGGTTTTATCGAAATCTTAGCTAAATTAAATAGCTGTTTCGATTGGGTTGCAAAAACAAATTCATAACGAAGCGTATTACCATTAATGCACATTCTATGCATAGTATTTAGAAGCTCGATATAATGCAGTGTATTGTTTGTGGCGTACATTTGACATCAACATATTTTGTTTCATTGTAATATTATGATAATGGTAATATAATAATATTATAACTTCATCATAAACATATTTACCAATGAACAGTAATGACCAAAGAAAACAGGTATATTTACGATGTGTTTGGTTGCGTTTTTATCTGCTTCTGTTTTTGGTCTGCTGTTTCTTGTGTACGGTCTATTTCGCCATAGTCCGTTTAACCCTTTGTACAATGTGTTTTTTCTTTTAACATATTTACATATTAACATTATCAACTCATATACCTTTCTTTCAATGAGGGGGGGAGCTGATTGCTTTAAGTCCAGACAGCTGAATATAGCGGATATAGGTACGTAAACCATGCTCTAAAATATATTATTTTATGCCAATCATTTTTTCGGCGTAGCCGTTTAAGCTCACTTTTGACCTACATTTCTGTAAAATGACGTCTGTCTGGGATTTCGGCAATCCGCCGTTCTATTGGATGATTTCATTAGCACTGAAAATGACGTGTGGGGAAACAAAAATTTAATATGAAATCCCGTTTTTGATTGGATGAACCTGATACGTGCGAAAAAATAAAGACCACACTATGGTAATGCATGTGTTTTACGTGTTTACATGTGCTTCGTTCGTAGATTAAATTTTTAGGGTAGATCTATTGCTTTCTAAAGTGTTTTTGATATTGAAACAATAAACAGTTACGTGTCAAGCAAAATATTTTATGGATAAAATGAATTACGTCTCCAGATGTGAACCGGTTTATAAGAAAAGGTCTGACATATTACACAATAATTATTAGGTTAGCCTCACTACAATGTACGTCTAGATTCCGCGATTTACACTTTGAGAGTCCAAACTCCCCGCAGCGGTTACTTCCCCTGATCAGTACAGTAACCACTGCCACCACAAGTAAATCCGGCTCCAGAGAGACGGATTTATTTTTTTAACTTTTATTTTTAAAACCGAATACTTTATATTA
>Ga0224511_10001933_pt1 | contig 13326 bp, 11 predicted proteins | sample SF_May12_sed_USG_2_FD_169988 | JGI IMG/M metagenome (GOLD analysis project Ga0224511, IMG submission 169988) | Sediment microbial communities from San Francisco Bay, California, United States - SF_May12_sed_USGS_8_1 | ecosystem: Environmental > Aquatic > Marine > Sediment | place: USA...
GAGTGGAAAACGTTTTATGCAGGTTCATGTGCATGACGTCAAACCCCATATCTCCGGGTTTTACTTTCCCCAAAATGGCATTGAGATTTGCCCCATCATAATAAAGCAATCCCCCTGCCTCGTGGACGATACCGGCAATCTCTTTAATCTGGCGCTCGAACACGCCAAGGGTCGATGGGTTGGTTAACATTAGTCCGGCAGTCTGCGGACCAACTATCTTTTTTAATGCCTCAATATCCACATCGCCTTCGCTATCCGTGGGGATCTCTTTGACTTTATAACCACACATCACTGCAGTTGCCGGATTGGTGCCATGGGCCGCGTCGGGCACAATAATTTCATTGCGAGCAGTGTCGCCTTTGGCATCGTGATAAGCCCGTATCATAGCAACACCGGCAAACTCGCCCTGGGCCCCCGCCATAGGCGTTAATGACACGCCCTTCATACCCGTGACATCTTTCAAAATCTCCTGGAGCTCGTACATACACACCAGAAATCCCTGGCCGCTGGATTCCGAGGCATGAGGATGACGCGACAAAAACTCTGGCACCATCGCCAATGAATTGCAGGCACGTGGATTGTATTTCATGGTGCATGAACCCAATGGGTAGAAATGGGTATCAATCGAAAAATTTTTCTGGCTCAGACGCGTGTAATGCCTCACCACCTGCATCTCTGATACTTCCGGTAGCGCCGGTAATTGCTTACGCATGAATTGCTCCGGTATATCGCTGACATCACTATCACTATGTGGTGCCTGTGCCTTGTTCTGCCGCTGCTTGACTGAGTGTTCAAAAATCAACATATCATTTCCTGTCAGGTTAATTCAGTGCCGCTAAGGCCCTATCATAATCCGGTTCCTGGGCAATCTCGGAAACCAGCTCTGTGTAAGTCACTTTGTCATTTTCATCAATCACCACCACGGCACGGGCTGTAATACCTTTGAGTGGACCATCTTGTAACAACACACCGTAATCCTTGGCGAACTTCTTGTCTCGCATCATGGAAAGTGCTTTCACCTGTTTGGTTTTTTCGGTGCTGCAAAATCGGGAGATGGCGAAGGGTAAGTCCGCAGAGATAATTAACATCACTGCATTATCCTGGTCTTTGGCGACTTCATTAAACTTTCTGGTGGAAGTAGCACACACCGGCGTATCCAGGCTGGGCACAATATTCAATAACTTTTTCTTTCCCTGAAAACTGGAAAGACTGACATCGGCCAGATCAATACCGGTTAGAACAAAATCCGGTGCACTGGTGCCTACCTTGGGTAGTTCACCGTTAGTATGAGTCGGACTACCTCTTAATGTCACAGTTGCCATCTGTTGATCCTAAACCGGGGTCGTATTACTGACTTTTACTGCACATGGCGGATCGAGCCGGCGCTTACTGATAATGCGCTCCATATGAAAGGCATACTGCTCAATATCCTTGGCCGTTTTGGTTTCCGTGGCACAAACCAGAATACTTTCACCGAGCTCGGGATAATGTTCTGACAAGCTATAGCCGCCAACAATCCCCTGCGCTTCTAACGCCCGCAACACATCGGTCGCACGGCTATCCAGTTTTATTGGTGCCTCATGAAAATAGGGACGGTTAAATACAGACTCTATGCCATTGATATCTGTCAGGCGCTTGAGTAACTGCCGGGTATTGGCATGACTGGCGGCAGCGGTCTGTTTTAAACCCTGCGGTCCCATCAGCGCCATATAAATAGTGGCGGCGGTGACCATCAACCCTTGATTGGTGCAGATATTTGAAGTCGCCTTCGAACGGCGAATATGTTGTTCTCGCGCCTGCAACGTCAGGGTAAAACCGGTCTTGCCATCCAGGTCGACGGTCTTTCCCACGATACGTCCGGGCATTTGCCGGATATGCTGCTGCTTGCAGCACATGAAGCCAAAATAGGGACCTCCGGAAGACAGTGGTACACCCATGGATTGCCCCTCTCCGATAACAATATCAGCACCGTTATTACCCCATTGTCCCGGCGCAGTTAACAAAGCCAGCGACATAGGATTAACCAAAGCGATAACCAGCATACCCTGCTCGTGCGCCCACGAAGTCAGTGCGTCCACATCCTCCAGCACACCAAAAAAATTGGGCTGAGGCACAACCAGCGCCGCGAAATCCTTGCCCGAAATATTCTTTAGTGCATCCGCAGCGACATGACCGCCCTGGCGATCATAATCGACCTCAACAAGCTCGATATCCTGATTCTTTACCAGCGCATGAACAACCTGCCGGTAAACCGGGTGAACTGTGCGCGGCATTAAAATTTTTTGTGACTTCTTGTGCACACGCACTGCCATGAGCACCGCTTCTGCTAACGCCGATGCGCCATCATAAAGCGATGCATTGGCTGCATCCATACCGGTCAACGCCGTAATCATGCTCTGGTATTCATAAATCAACTGAAGCGTTCCCTGGCTGGCTTCGGCCTGATAAGGGGTGTAGGCCGAATAAAATTCACCGCGAGTCGTGATTTCCCAGATCGCTGCTGGAATATGATGCTCGTAAGCGCCGGCACCAATAAAATTGAGGTAACGGCCATCGAGCTCTGCACGCTTATGCATTAATCGCGAGATTTCCATTTCATTAAGCGCTGGCGGCACTTTCGTCAAGTCACCAGCTCTTAGGGCAGCAGGGATTTCGTCAAACAACGCATCAACAGATGATGCGCCGATAATAGCAAGCATCTCTTTTATTTCTGACTCGGTATGAGGAATAAACGGCATAGGATTATCTCACAGCTGGTTTCAATCAGGACTCTTCCGAGGCAATCATTGCTTCATAATCATCTGCATCTATTAATTCTTCCCATTGCTCTTCTTCGCTGGGTTGAATGCGAAACATCCAGCCATCGCCATACGGATCCTTGTTAACAATTTCCGGGTTGTCGTTCAGGGCCTCGTTGACCTCCAGCACCTCACCGCTAACCGGCGCATACACATCCGATGCCGCTTTCACAGACTCCACCACAGCACAGTCGTTGCCGGCTTCCAGCTCTGCGCCCGCCTCCGGCAGCTCGATATAAACCATGTCACCCATTAACTCCTGGGCATGCGCCGATATACCGATAGTCATACTGCCGTCACTATTTTTACGTACCCATTCATGGGATTTTGTGTATTTCAGATCATGTGGAATTTCACTCATAACAATGCCCCTTTCATTAATCCAAACAACTTTTACCCAGGCGGACAAAAGGATACTTTACAACTTTCGCCTCAACCCGTTTACCTCGTATATCCACCTGGCAGGCGCTGTTTAATTCAACGCTCACCGGTACCTGTGCCAATGCTATCGACTTGCCCAGTGTCGGTGAGAAACCGCCGCTGGTAATTTCACCCTCACCCTTGCTGTTGCAACTTAATACCTGATGACGACGCAACACACCCTTATCCTGCAATACCAGCCCGACAAGTTTTTTGTTCAAACCTTTGGTTTTGGCGAACTCTAAAGCATCACGCCCGATAAAGCGCCGGTCTTGTGGCTCCCAAGCCACAGTCCAACCCAACCCTGTTTCCAATGGATTAGTCTGCTCGTTCATGTCAGAGCCATACAAGGCCATACCCGCTTCCAGGCGCAAGGTATCTCGGGCGCCAAGCCCGATAGGCGCCACACCGGCATCGGCCAGCATTTGCCAGGTAAATGGTGCCGCCTTACCCGGCAGCATGATTTCAAAACCGTCTTCACCTGTATAGCCCGTGGTCGCAATAAACAGCTCACCGATCTTTGCGGCATAAAAGGGTTTTAGATTTGCGGCGCTATCCCTGACTCCGTCACCCAAGGCCAGAAATGTTTTTTCCCGGGCATTAGGGCCCTGAACCGCAATCATGGCGAGATCGCTGCGTTCAGTAACAGTAATGCCACCCATTTCACCGGCTGCCTTATTGATCCAGGCCAAATCCTTGTCATGTGTAGCGGCGTTGGAGACCACTCTGAACCAGTTCTCATCCATGTAATACACAATCAAATCATCCAGAATCCCGCCCTCACTATTAAGCATGCAGGAGTAAAGTGCTTTGCCGGCTTCTTTCAGTTTATCCACATTGTTTGCCAACAACAGACGAAACAGGTCACGCGTGGCCGCACCTTTAATATCCATGATGGTCATATGAGAAACATCGAACATACCTGCATCCTTCCTGACACAGTGATGCTCCTCAATTTGGGATCCGTAGTGCAACGGCATATCCCAGCCGCCGAAATCCACCATCTTGGCGCCCATTTCGACGTGTTTATCGTAAAGCGGTGTGCGATGCCCCATGATCTCCTCTGCTTTATTCAGTACTTAAGTTTTTCTGATGGCCGGGCTGCTCAGCATGATAGGAGCTTCGCACCATAGGCCCAGCCTTTACCCAGGTAAACCCCATACGCCGGGCTTCCTGTTCGTAATCAAGAAAGATAGAAGGATGGATGTAATCCGTTACTGGCAATTGCTTCAGACTCGGACGCAGGTACTGGCCCAGTGCGATACGCTGAACACCGGCATTACGCAAATCTCTTAATGCTGTCATTATCTCATCACGTGTCTCTCCAAGCCCAAGCATCAGTGCTGACTTGGCTTCAATGCGCGGCAATGCTGCAACAGTTTCCAGAAGACCGAGACTGCGGGAATAGTCAGCGGCCTTACGTGCCCGCCGGTATAAACGTGGAACAGTTTCCATGTTATGGCCCCATACCAGACGGATACCTGGTACGGTATCGCTCGCCAGAACCCGCATCACTCCATTAATAGCCTGTGACTGGCAGCGGTGAAAATCCGGCGTGAGAAACTCAATACCGATAGTCGAGTCCTGTTCACGCAACCTGCGCAGCGTTTGGGTAAATATACCGGCTCCGCCATCGGGCAAGTCGTCCCTGTTTACAGAGGTAAGTACTACATAACGCAATCCCATCGCCGCCACAGCCCGGGCAACTCTTTCCGGTTCTGATGCATCCACGTCCGACGGACGCCCGGTCTTAACTGAGCAAAAACCGCAGGCCCGGGTACAAGTGTCGCCCAGTAACATAATCGTGGCGGTACCGGCGCTCCAACACTCGCCACGGTTGGGGCAGCACGCCTCCTCACAAACCGTATTCAGCTGATTGGACTGGATCGCATGCAGGGTCTTGCCAAAACTCTGGCCCATACCCAATTGCTGCCGAATCCACACAGGCATACGCCCGGCGTTCCTGCCACTTTCACGGGAATGACTATCGTTGGAATCGATATATGTATTTACCACGAACACGCTACCCAAAACGAAAAAGGACGATGGATGTCCTGTTCAATTCCATCGCCCCTCTGTCCAGGAACCTGAGAGCTTAAGCCCCTTCGGTGGGTCAGCTTTGCTAACCGCTCTCCAGAGTCAACACGTGCACCTGTGGTCCTTTTGCCTGAGCGATTCCGGGCGGAGTTGCGCCTTCGGCCCCCGGCTTACTGACATTACTGATCGTCAGCGCGGGTCTCTCCCACAGGTCTGTGGTTGAAACGCGAATATACTCGCCTGACATAACAAAGCCAAGCAGAGCTCGGCAGACAATTGGATTGGCGGCAACCCTCCCGGCCAAGACCCTTAGTATTTTGCTTAAACCGCGACGGGACTCTGGCCCGAAAACAAGCCGGATTCCGGCAAGTAACGTCATCAATATGACATGTATTTTCCGCTCAGCAAGACCCGTGTCCGGTCCTATATGACAGAAAAATAGGCCATTCCCTCGCTGATTTCTCTGGCAAGCTGCTGGCTGCTGGCCACATGCTTTTGTAACCTGTTGTTATATAAAGGATTCGGACGAAAATACCCGATGCCGCAGACAAAAACCCGCTATTGTTGCCTCCAAAAAATTCCGTTAAGCTAAAAACCGGTAGTAGCACCGTCCAGGAATATGGCTGACCGCAATAGTCCTTACTGACGACGCTTCACCGAAAAATTGTGTTGTATCGGTTCGCTCCCAACGAAAGAGACTCATCGCAACGCACAATTCATCTCTTGTATTAACGCAGATGATTGGGCACGCGGTAACTCTTACAACAAATGGAATAGCCGGCAACATGTACATCTAAATTTGACGGAGGAGAACATCATGAAGTTAACCGTAAAAGGCTTGATTGCAAGTCTTCTGCTACTGGTCGGCCTTTCCGCCCACGCTGCAGACGATGGCCTGAAACCATTTGTGCTGGCTAAAACCCTGAAGGGTGCTGACATGGCTGCCACTATTACAAGCACCAAAGAAGCTCTTACTGCTAACGGTTTTGAAATTGCCGGCGAATACAGCCCATACAAAAACGCAACACTTATTGTGATTACCAACGATGAGATGAAAAGCAACGCTGCCAAAACAGAGTTTGGCGGTTACGGTGCTGCGCAACGCGTTTCCATCACCCAGGTAAAAGACGAGATCCAGATTGCTTATACCAATCCTACCTACATGGCTGCTGTATACCGTTTAGATGGTGATCTGGCCGGCATTACCGCCAAACTGGAATCGACTCTTGGCAAAGAAGCGACTTACGGCACTGGCGAAGTCCGCACTGCCGATAAGCTGCGTAAGTACAACTACATGTTCGGCATGGAAAAATTCGACAGCACTGGTAAGCATAAGCTGGCTGAATATGGTAGCTATGAAGACGCTGTGAAGGCTGTGGAAGCTGGCCTGTCCGGCGGCAAAGGCGGCGTCAGCAAAGTGTACCGCATCGACATTCCCGGCAAGAAAGAAACCGTGTTTGGTGTTGCTATCGCAGATGATGAAGGCAAAGAAAACAAAGGCGCTGACAAATACATCATGGAACGTATCGATTTCGCTGATGTGAAGTCTACTGCTCACCTGCCTTATGAAATTCTGGTATCAGACAACACTGCCTACCACCTGTTTGCTCGCTTCCGTATTGCTATTAACTTCCCTGATCTGAAGATGATGGGAGACAACAGCTTTATGTCTATCATGAGCGCACCAGGTGCTATCAAGAAGTCCTTGAGAACTGCTGTAAAAGACTAACGGTTAGTTTTTCATTTAAAAAAGGGGTGCTTTGGCACCCCTTTTTTTATGTCTCAAATTCTGCAATCACCGGCGCATGATCAGACGGCCGTTCCCAGGACCGGGGTGTCTTATCTATTACACAACTCCTGCACAACGCAGCAAGGGGTTCACTGCACAGAATATGATCTATACGCAAACCTAAATTTCGCCGAAAGGCTGCAGCACGATAGTCCCACCAACTGTAGGCGCCTGCTTCCTGGTCGAAATTTCGATACACATCGACCAGGCTCTGTTTCAACAGGGCACGAAACGCCCGGCGTTCTTTATCGCTTACCAAAACCGACCCCTCCCAGCCCTCGGGGTCGTAGACATCCCGGTCTTCCGGGGCAATATTAAAATCACCCAGAACTACCAGACGAGGAAAGTCCTGCAGCTCCCTCGAGATCAATTGAGTTAGCGCCTCGAGCCATTGCAGTTTGTACTCATATTTCTCGGAACCCACCTCAGAACCATTGGGTACATACACATTTATCAGACGAATACCGGCAACAGAGGCTATGACAATGCGCTTTTGTAACGGATCGATACTCTCGGGGGTACTGTTAACTTCTGTAAGGGGGTGACGGCTAACGATTGCGACACCATTGTAGGTTTTCTGACCGGAGTAGGTTACGTTGTAGCCGGCTTCTGTAAAAACAGGTTCCGGAAAATCCTTGTCCTCTACCTTGGTTTCCTGGAGACACAGGACGTCGTGGTTACCGTCCTTCAACCATTTGAGGATATGAGGCAACCGAACCCGAATTGAGTTCACATTCCAGGTGGCAATTTTCATTACTGGTTAGCAGAAGAAAACTGGCAAAAGAAGTATATTTTATTATTCGGTTCCGGATTGTGCAGCCTCATCACCCGATTCCTGAGAACCCTGAGTATCTTCCGCTTTTTTGATATATCCGACACGCGCCAGTTCATCCTCCAGCGAGACACGGGAGTATCCCCTTATTACTTTATCTGCGATCGTAATAACGGGAACACTGAACTCACCGGAGACGCGGGTCAGTTCTTCTGCGTAGTCGTGATTTCCCTCAACATTTTTCTCTTTGAATGGAATTCTGTTCTTATTGAAATAATCCCGCGCCAAACCACAACTGGCGCATTTGTTGGAACTGTATAACGTAACTGGAAATTTGTAGTTTCTGACTGTTGCCTCGAGGCCGCCGGCAGTCTCATCACTGGATGTGCGGATGTTTTTTTCCTCAACCTGGCTAGCCTCATCCTCCGGTGGCGGTTGGCGCTGGTAAGTAACATTACCAAACTCATCCACCCACTTATAAAGACGATCTGCGTAGGCTGGAACCACGAAAAAAATGATAGACAACAAAAGAACTCTCTTTAATAGGATCATCATGATTTACATCCCACTGATTCTGATATGCATGCCGCCCAATTTTCTCCGGTTCTGCTCTTTAATCCAGACAGCACCGGCAATGAACCCAGTAATAAGCATAGCAAAAGATATGCCTGCCCACAGAAAACTGAACTGAAACCTGGCGCTCTGTCCGGGTTCCTCCGGGGACGGCGGCGCGGACTCAGCTTCTGCAACGGGCGCTACCGGCACCTGTTTAGCCTCGGATAAGGCTGCCGACAGCTTTTGTTTCTCCCCATTAAGCTCTTCCTGCAATGCCACCAGTTTTTGATTCGATTCCGCCAACTCCGATTTGATTTTGAGCAACGCGCCCTGGCTCTGTTTTAAAAGCAGCTGAGCCGGCTTCTCCTCCATTACATAATTACCGTCAATCCAGCCCTCGGTGCCATCACCCATACGAACGCGCAAGTCATTGCCGCTTCGCTCCAAAATCTCCAGAGAGGTGCCCGTAGTAACGTCCTTGATCAGCGGCTCCTGACCTCCGACGCCGCTATAAAGACCTACGCTTATCTGATCTATTACGTAAACGGTCTCCGCCGCCACAGCAACCGGCGCCAAGATTAACAACATTACGACCAGCTTTTTCATAAACATTCTCCCTCAGGCGGCTAACCCGGCATGGCGCAACAAAGCATCAATCTTCGGCTTGCGCCCACGAAACTCCACAAACAGGTCCATGGCGCCGCGAGTTCCTCCTTGCTCCAGAACCATTTCCAAAAACCGCATCCCGGTTTCCCGGTCGAAAATACCATTTTTTTCAAATTTACTGAATGCGTCCGCTGAAAGCACTTCGGCCCACTTGTAACTGTAATAGCCGGCCGCATAGCCGCCAGCAAAAATATGGGTGAAACTGTTCTGGAATCGATTAAATGCCGGCGGAATCAATACTGCCACAGTCTGGCGCACTTCATCCAGGAATTGCTGCACGGTCTGTTGTCCAGGCCGGTACTGCTGATGGATCTTAATATCGAACAATGAAAACTCCAACTGCCGGACCATCTGCATGCCCGATTGAAAATAACGGGCGGCCTGCATTTTCCTGTAAAGCTCATCAGGCAGCTTTTCACCGGTCTGGTAATGGCTCACAAATAAATCGAGTGACTCGCGCTGCCAACACCAGTTCTCCATAAACTGGCTGGGCAACTCTACTGCATCCCACTCAACACCGTTAATGCCAGAGACACTGACATAATCCACCTTGGTCAGCAAATGATGCAGTCCATGACCAAATTCATGAAACAATGTTGTCACTTCCTGGTGTGTCAGAAGCGAAGGTATCTCATCAACGGGCTCGGAAAAGTTGCAGGTGAGGTAGGCAACTGGTGCTTGCACGCTGTTACTGAGCCTCTTGCGCGAAACGCACTCGTCCATCCATGCACCGCCTCGCTTATGTTCCCTGGCAAACAAATCCAGATAGAAACTGCCACGCAACTGCCCTGCAGCATCATGAATATTGAAAAACTGGACATCGCTATGCCATGCATCAACATTCTTCTGTTCTGTTATCCTTATCCCGTAAAGCTTGTGTACCACCTCAAACATACCCTGCAATACCTTGGGTAAGGGAAAATAAGGCCTCAGATCTTCCTGGGACAGGTCATAATCCCGCTGACGTAACTTCTCAGCGCAATACATCACATCCCACGCTTCAAGCGGTTCAAGACGCAGCGCCTCCCTGGCGAACTGCGTTAACTCAGCCAGCTCACGCTGCGCCGCCGGCTTCGCCCGTTGTGCCAAATCCTCGAGAAATACAATGACCTCATCCGGTGTATTTGCCATTTTTTTCTGCAAGGAAAGTTCAACATAATTTTGAAATCCCAATAACCGAGCCTTTTCTTGTTTTAATTTGAGTTCACGATCAATGATCGGACCATTATCCCACTGACCTGCATAGGGCCCCTGATCGCTGGCGCGGCAAACATACGCCTCGTACATATTTCGTCGAAGCTGACGATTGTCGGCATATGTCATAAAGGCAATGTAAGAGGGTCCATCCAGCGTAAAACGCCAGCCTTTAATATTTTTTCCTGAAGCGGCTTTTTTTGCCTGGGCTATTGCTGACGTTGGCAGTCCGGCCAGGTCGGCATCGCTGGTAACAATCAACTCCCATGCCTGGGTCGCATCCAGCACATTTTTTGCGAACTGATTACCCAGTTGCGATAGCTCCTGTTCGATTTCTCTATAACGTTGTTTGTCTTTATCATTCAGGTCGGCGCCACTTAAGCGAAAATCCCGAAGTGCATTGTTGATGACCTTCTGCTGGGCAACAGTCAACTTGCCAAACTCGCCGCTTTCAAAAATCTGCTTGAAAGCCTTGTACAAGTTCTCGTTTTGACCCAACTCTGTCGCGTATTCACTTAATTTCGGCAAACAGCGGTCATAGGCCTGGCGTAATGCCTCACTATCTTTCACAGCATTAAGGTGCGAAACAGGAGACCACATACGGTGCAGACGCTCTTCCATGTCCTCCAGCGGCTGAACGAAGTTGTCCCAGGTAAAAGTTTCGGGCTGGTTTAACAGCTGTTCCAGTGTTTTACGGTTTTCTGTCAGAAGCTGATCCAGAGCCGGTTCCACATGCTCCGGGGTGATGGCGCTGAACTGGGGCAATCCACTTAAGTTGAGCAAGGGGTTATCTTGTTTGTTTTGTGTCATGGTGTTTATTTCTATCTCAAAACATGGTTCACCTCTATAATTTACCACGTCTGGTCACCGGAAAATAAAAAGCAGATAAATGGAGCAGAATTCAAACTCATCCCATCCCTACGATGCGCTCACTCCTGAAGTTATTTTGGAGGCCGTAGAGACATTCGGCACGCGTTGCACCGGTGCTTTTCTGGCACTAAACAGCTATGAAAACAGGGTATACCGCGTTGACCGCGAGGATATGGCGCCTGTGGTCGCCAAATTCTACCGACCCCAGCGCTGGTCAAATGAGCAGATCCTGGAAGAGCACAGCTTTAGCCAGGAGTTGACGGACCAGGAGATTCCGGTGATTGCACCCCTGGCACACGAAGGAGCAACTTTGCATACCTACAAAGAATTCCGGTTTTCTCTGTTTCCCTGGCAACCGGGACGGGCGCCGGAACTGACGGGCAGCCAGGACCGGGAAATTATCGGGCGTTATCTTGGGCGCCTGCATAATGTGGGTGCGGCAACGCCCTTTCAGTATCGCCCCACCCTGGACCTGAATTCCTTTGGCCGCGAATCAGTTCAATATATTCTGGAAAACAATTTCTTGCCGGGTTATCTGGAGGAACCCTACAGCAGCCTGACCCAGCATCTACTTGACCATATCAGCCGGGACTTTGACGCCTTCGGCATGCAGGTACACATTCGTTTACATGGCGACTGCCACTTAAGCAATCTGCTTTGGACCGACACCGGCCCCCACATTGTGGATCTGGATGACTGCCGCATGGGTCCAGCGGTACAGGATTTATGGATGCTGCTGTCAGGTAACCGCGATGAAGCGGAGCCTCAACTAGAGGCACTACTGCAAGGCTACACACAATTTGCCCGCTTCAATGCCAACGAGCTGCGATTGATCGAGCCGCTGCGGACGTTACGTATGCTTTACTACAGCGCCTGGCTGGCCCGGCGCTGGGGTGACCCGGCGTTCCCCAGAAACTTTCCCTGGTTCAATACCGAGCGCTATTGGGAAGAACAGATCCTGGCCCTACGGGAACAGTTGGCGTTACTGGACGAGCCGCCATTGGCATGGATGGGCTACTGAGAGATTTTCTATCAGGTTTTCGGTGGTAAACTGAAAACCATACCAAAGCGACGAGCACTAACAAGGACAACCCATGAGTCAACATTACGATTATCTTGTTATCGGGGGTGGCAGCGGCGGCATTGCCTCCGCCCGGCGCGCTGCCTCTTATGGGGCCAAAGTGGCCTTGTTTGAATCCACTCATATTGGTGGCACTTGCGTGAATGTGGGCTGCGTCCCCAAAAAGGTCATGTGGAACGCTGCAAGCGTCGCCGAGGTCCTGCACGATGCCTCCTTCTACGGCTTCGATGTGGATATTAAAGGGTTCCACTGGTCTAGAATCAAACAGGCAAGGGATGCCTACATTCAAAGATTGAATGGCATTTACCATAAGGGTCTGGCGACATCTGACGTCATCGAAATTCCCCACCACGCCAGCTTTGCAGACAGCCATACCATTGAGGCCAATGGCAAAACCTATACTGGTGATCATATATTGATCGCTACAGGCAGCACGCCCGTGGTGCCTGATATTCCCGGCGCTGAGCTGGGCATCACCAGCGACGGCTTTTTTCAACTGGAACAACAGCCGAAACAGGTGTTGGTAGTGGGCGGTGGTTATATTGCCGTGGAATTTTCCGGGCTACTCAATGCTCTGGGTTCAGACGTGACCATGTTGTTACGCGGACAGAGTTTCCTGACTAATTTTGATGTCAGCCTGCGCGAGACGCTTATGGAGTCAATGCAGAACAATGGTGTCAATGTATTGACCTGCGTGGAAATGGACAAGCTTATTAAGGAGCCGGATGGCACCATCACCCTGCACAGCGCCATTGGCGAAAGTGTTTCGGGCTTTGATTGTGTCATCTGGGCCACCGGCCGCAAGCCTAATACCGAGGGCATGAACCTGGCCCATGCCGGCATCCGTCAGGATAAACGCGGTTACGTTGTCACCGATGAATATCAGAATACCAATATAAATAATGTCTACGCCGTGGGTGATGTCACCGGGCGCATGGCACTGACACCCGTTGCCATTGGCGCCGGCCGGCGTCTGGCGGATCGGCTGTTTAACCACCAGGCGGAAGCCAAACTGGATTATGACACCATCCCCAGCGTCGTCTTCAGTCATCCCCCTATCGGCACCGTCGGGTTGTCAGAGGACGAAGCCCGGCAACAATACGGCGATAATATGGTGAAGGTATACCAGTCACGCTTTACGAAT
>Ga0224511_10001934_pt1 | contig 13325 bp, 3 predicted proteins | sample SF_May12_sed_USG_2_FD_169988 | JGI IMG/M metagenome (GOLD analysis project Ga0224511, IMG submission 169988) | Sediment microbial communities from San Francisco Bay, California, United States - SF_May12_sed_USGS_8_1 | ecosystem: Environmental > Aquatic > Marine > Sediment | place: USA...
AAACTTATGTTGGATGTCTACAGGGTATAAACACGACATCTCAAATGATACAAATGTAAAAAGAAAACATCAACATTGAATTTAAAGGGAGAACATTACCTTACTGTTGGTTTTATGTAGTTCTGAGCTCATATTATCATAGGTTGAAGTGATTGTGCAATATAAACTAAAGATGTTCAAATAAAGAATGTTGTAAACAATGTAGATATGTCTTAGTTTAAGGGCACCATGACAAAATGGCCCGAACAAAAACCCGACATGACCCATATTTACTTGGCCTAAATATTGTCAAAACAAACAATTCTGACGAAGTTTCATCAAAATCGGGTCTCAAATGTAGCCTCTAGAGTGTAATCAAGAATTTCCTAAGATTTGACATGGTGACCTAGTTTTTGACCCGACATAACCCATATTCAAACTTGGTCTAGATATTTTCAAAACAAATCTTCTGACAAAGCTTCATTAAAATCGGGTCTTCAAACAAATCATACAATTTAAGATCGTCAGCAAAGCATTATATTGTCATTAACAAGTGTCCCCGAATATAGCATTTACAAAATACCTTTAATTTCACGAGCAGGATTGTCTAGAATAGTATCCCACCAAACATAAGACTCTCAAACTAATTGCTATGTCTATAGAACATTAACATTTTGCATTATATTAATAAATTATTATAAATTATGTATTTACAAAACACTATACAGTATGACAACTGTAGTGAGTATCGAATGCACATTTCTCACAATCATACACATATGTAAGTCTTTTTATTTTATTTACTCCGTTAATGTTATTAAAATGTATTGTCTTTAGTAAAGTATTAAAGTATTTAGTAGTTTAGACGCTTCGAAATACGACAGGTTTTAGTCGTTCTAGATACCTATATGACCATCTGCACTTCTTTTTGAGCGCTGCAATGATCGAAAATCATGTCTGTCTTCATTAATTACCTGCAATGATTAAACAGTTATTGTGTACTCAGTGTATTATCGTTATACACGTTACCTAAAACTAAGGTGTGTTTTTGCATAGGCCAAACTTACCTATTATTTTAGATTTTTGACATGTTTTCTTAAACTAAAAGCAACATTTAAATATAAGAACAATAAAAATTAATTCCGATCTATGATGTTATGGGGTTACCAAAATACATTTATGTTTTGTCATGCCTAACAACAGAACTAGAGAACAAGGTCATTTGTTTAAAAAACATCTGAATAAACAAGTTTCCATAATAACGGTGTCTTATTACATAAAACGTTAAGAAAATGTAAAACACATGTTATCTTATACACAATTTACATATCGTTGTCTAGACCTTTTCCCATAACATTTCTATACAGAACACGTGTTCATACAATAGCGTATGACGGTTATACAAAATTGATCTTTGTAATTCGTGACAATGTATTGTTTTGTCTACAATGCACCGTTCTGCAAATCTTTAATCTTCTCTACCACCCGGTACGTTCTTTTTGTTTATCACAAACTGGAAGTACGCTTTCTTTTGTATCTACTAGGTTAAATAGCCACCTGAAAACCATAACCCACATCCATTGGATTAAAATGGACCATGCGTCTTATAAACGACCAAGACTGACACTTGGGGACAGTCCACTAGTATGGCACAAAGTCCATTTATCTTTACATTTGAGGTAAGACCTTTGTAATGGACTATGAAGGATACACATTTGTATTTTTTATCAAAATATAAACAAGATTTTTTCATTAAAATGTGATATATATTATGCTTTAACTTTTCAACGGTTGAACATTCTTTTTAAAATGCAAGTTACCTTCATTTGCTTAAATTAAATTAAAGGGAAGTTATTTAACACCTTATTATCTCCCTTTAATATGAATAGAATGAAATTTGTTTATCTTGTTTATAAAATCAAAAAAAGAAAAAAAACTGTGAAAAGCGGTCAGGTGGATCGTCTTAAAATGGCATATATTTAAATCAAAAAAGGTTTTTAAAACATCTACATAGCTGCAAATATGTGAATCCATAGCACTCCTATTACCTTAATAAATAATTTACTGTGTATCTGCGATGAACTCATTTAGATGTGTACAGTGCCTAGTAATACGGGAGAACAACAGAGGAAAACATACTGTTGTGTTGTGCGTGCTTTGTGTAGTTAGAATACAGGAAAGGAAATGAAATATCAGTTTTGGTTAATAATTTCCTATGGCAACATTGCATGAATGTTATGTCTTGGGTAATAATTTCCTATGACAACATTGCATGAATGTTATGTCTTGGGTAATATCATACTGAGACATATTTTCTCGACAAATATTATCCTCTGTAGAGAAGCTAATTAAATCTGTCTACCTTAATTTTGAATAACCAAAACATAACAACAGCACACAAATGCTAAAATTGCGTAAATTGCTTAGAATATCTTAATATTTTCTTATTCCTATTGCTGCAAATATGTTTCAGCGTTATTTGTTATTAATTTTCCGTGTTGTTCTGAAATTGACCCTCATGGTTGCCATATTGCCTAATGTATCTACAGCTGATGTTCCTTTTATTATGAGATTAAATCCTTGTAAATAAACGTGTCGGTGATAAAAAGATAACAAATGGTGTTTTATGTTAAAATGTTTAATGCGTGCAACATGCAATTAGAAGGAAATAAAATTACTGGAATTTGCAGCATCCGCAGAAATAATTTGACAGCATAATTGCTGAGGTATTAGTGGTCTTAAAGGTTTTAAAAAGAAAAGAGTGGTAAGAAGAACGCAAAATAAAATATCTAATTCTATTAACATCCACAACCATGTGAATACTCGCATGTAAATGAATTGTGCATATGCTGTAGAAATGAGTGCATTTTATAAGAAAAAAGGAGGCAACCAAATAATACCTATTAAATTAACTTAAAGTATATTCTTCATAACAAGAAAAAAGGGCATTGAATATTATGCTTAGGTTGCACGTGGATGGGCCTATAAACCATTTATAATCTGAGATATTAAGAGAGGTCAACAGGAAGCAAAGCATGCATAGGGGAAATGTCAGCCTCGGTTTATTGAAGCTGTTTATCAATGGTAATGAAAAATACCACACAACTGACGCCCCTGTAGCATAAGCATAACTCTTAATTTTAAATGTAAATTGTCTTGTCAAGTTTCGTTTGTCTCTAGTTTCCTTAAATTGTACCAGAAAAAAGGCAATCGCCAGCCGTAAAATATTATTTACACTTCTCCTAGGCACGTCGAATTGGACTCAAACGGTTGGGCTGAACTTCAAATTGCACAAAAAGTACATATAACATTATCATTTGCCTTTTTGTCACAAAAGTTTATTATTTGTAATTTCCGAACGACAATAAATATTAAAGATGATTTTTTGTGTAATTTTCAGTAATTTAATAGTATTATCAAATGCCTCCGTTAAACATTTCGGACACTTTTTTAAAACAAAATACAGATATGTCTGTAATTTGATGTACATCTGTTGACATAATGTCGTGATATATGTACATGTACTTCAAAATGTGGTAATAATATGTCAAAAACACAAATAACTTAATGTGAATCAAATTAATAGCAAGAGATGAAAACAATCGGTTAAGTCTGTTTGGGGTAAGAAAACAAATGCAAAGAGAGATTCGTAAATACTGTCACGAACTTATACTATTCAATAAAACTAGCATTTACTTTAACCACTTAAGTTGAAGAGTTACATGATAATGTGATGCAACCATAACAATACATGAAAATACAGCAATGCTTTTAAAAACGTTATCGGACGTTTGACTGTGTGGCGGCTGTAAAATTTCGCCCCGTACTACATCATTGTGTAGTTATTTTATCTGGTTATAAGAGATCATGTGTTGTTTACATTTGAAAATAGAGTTGCGCTCATGAGCTAGGGTTGTAAATGCTTTGGCATCTTTCATTACAATTGATGAACTGCTTCAATAAAACCTCGACTGCTGTCTTTCCATGCACGCTATGCTTTCTAAGGGCTTCTATGTTCTCTGTTGACACAAATCATACAGTTCCATTACAGTAATGTTTGTACTTTAAGTAACGCGTAATTGTTCTCCATACATTGCTGTAAAATAAAACGTGTGACCCGTTTGTTTATGAATTTATTTAATATATACTTAATCTTAGCCCATATTTTAGAAAAAATGATAAAAATTAAGTTCAAAGCAAAACTAATTATAATCATATAATGTATCAATACATAAAATCAAGAATTGTCGCGTTACACTTCCATGCGGTCGTTATACCTTGTTGACAATACGTGCTCGTTAGAATATCATTCCTGTTCATTAAACAAGAATACATTAAACATTCTTCGAAATTGCCTATTTTTCATATTTTATGTAGCACAACATGCAAATATTTCATCGATGTTAGCATGCAAACGAACTACTTCTTCTGCACCGCACGCATACGTAAACGATGTTCTTGTTCGTCTAATAATGGCTGTTAATAAATGGCGCTTGTAAAAGCCATGCAAAGATGATTTGTGTCTTTACAGTTCAATCATCACGTTTGTTTGTTTGCAGATTTTCAAATGTACTTTTCAATGGAAATCTTTTTAAGTACATTTGAAACAGAAATCGACGTTCTATGTGTAGTAAAGTATATTTTACCCTCACTCCGTCATGTTTTTTGTTTGATTTACGTGTGTATGTTCGTTCTTTGATACCATCTAAGATAAGATAAACGCACAATGGTTGATTTTCATTCAACAAAACATTGCCATTAACTCAGGATTATGTAATATGATACTTTCCAACAAACTAGTATGTACAATATCAGAACAGCCAGACTCATGTAACACTGTATTTGGTACAAATATAATAGTAAAACGTTAGATAAGATTGTAACACGTTTCTCGTTACACTGTAAATGAGTTCGTTATACTCGATATTCAATGTATCGGCAGAAAACTATCGTAGTCATTGATTGTTTATAACTCATTATGTTATCATTGCGTGTGTTTTATACGCATACCTTTGGTAAGTAAAAACTAATATAATTGAATTTAGTGTTTATGCGCACCACCCTCACAACAATTAGCTACAACCAGTCAAGTGTAATCACAGCTTATACTATTTATATTCATTCAAGCATATTTGGGGTCGAACACTTTCTTCTGTACCGGTAGTTTGTCAGATGTAGGACACAGATCCAACAGTTTGTGCACCATTATGGTAAGTTCCAGTTCATGAGCGCACAATAAATGAAAGCATAATATATATCACATTTTATTGAAAAAAATATTGTTTATTTTTTTATAAAAAATACAAATGTGTATGCTTCATAGTCCATTACACAGGTCTTACCTTAAGTAACATTTGAAACAGAAATCGACGTTCTACATGTTTTTGAAGTAAAGTATATTTTACCCTAACTCTGCCATGTTTTTGTTTGATTTACGTGTGTAAGTTCGTTCTTTGATACCCTCTAAGGTAAGTAAACTAAGCTAAGTATACACAAAACATTGATATTAACTCAGGTTTAGGTAATATGATACTTTCTAACAAACTCGTATTTACAATATCAGAACAGTCAGATTCATATAACACTGTATTTGTAACAAATAATATTGATTATAATAGTAAAACGTTAGATAAGCTTGTAACGCATTTCTCGTTAAACTGTAAACGATTTCGTTATACTCGATATTCAGTGTATCGGCAAAAAACTATCGTAGTCATTGCTTGTTTATAACTTATTATGTTATCATTGCATGTGTTGTCATATGCATATCTATCATGAGTAAACACTAATATAATTGTATGTAGTGTTTATGCGCACCACCCTCACAACAATAAGCTAAATCTAGTCAAGTTGAATAACAGCTCATACTATTTATATTCATTCAAGCATATTTGGGGTCCAACACTTTCTTCTGCACCGGTAGTTTGTCAGATGTAGGACACAGATCCAACAGTTTGTGCACCATTATGGTAAGTTCCAGCTCATTAGCGTATAATAAATGCTAGCCAAAGTTTTGTGGAAACATAACTGTAAATGTATTCACATTTCAATAATGCATGTTTACTTAAGTAATGTGAACTATTTTAAGACATATTTACTTTGATCATAATATTTATTAGAATAGGATACTTTATTACTCTTGTATGGTTAACATAATCAAAGAAACTAACAAACTTGCGGCGATTAAAGCTCTAAGGAAAATAGAATACGAGCTTGTTTGTTTTTACCAAACATTATTACTACATGTATATGTATTTGTTATTTCAAATCAATTCGTGTTACGACATGTGTCGTTTGTAGTGAGATTTTCAATGTTGTTTATACTATGTTTATAAGTTCTGAAACTGCTATTAATACAGTTGTTAATAAGTAAATAAGTATAACTTGTACCAATATAACAATAGTTATTTAATACTATTATTGAGTGTGTGATTAATGAAGACGTGTGTCATTATATACCAAAGAAACATATGCCATAAATTAGCTTCTTAATTTGGAACATCAACCATGAATATATTTTAAAATTTAATAGGTGATACTTGAATACCAATAAAGAAAGGAAAGATAATTCAACAATGTTTAAAACATTGACCACCTATATATGGAGTGATTCGTGATAAAAACTCTCTAAATAAAACACACAAAACACCTTATTTGCTTCCTAATATACCATGCCTGGCGATGTTATTAATGTTTATGTTTACGACAGCGTCACCAATGCAAGTAAACATTGACGAATATCATACACGTATCATACACGATACCTATCTAAATGGTAAAAAAAACTAATAGTCAACGACATGTGTTGGAAGTACAACAGAATATATACTTGCATGAATAGTTTCTGAATAGAAGAAAAGTTAATCTAAGTTTTGTGCATTATTATAGAGGATATCAATTGTAATAAAAGAAAAAAAAATGAATTACAAATATTAAATCTGAAAAAAAGGCTACAAAATATCTTTTTTCACAGTATAGGGAAAACCAGTACAAGGTGAACGACTTACTAAAATGAACCACTTTCCCTTAGGTTAAAACATAGTGTTAGCACTTACAAAACCAATGAACTATGTAAACCATATATAGCATATCTAAAATGTCCACCAGACCCCATTTATGTCATACACAAAGGCTTTTACTTCAATACAATTGCATTGAAAGCATTAAATGACACACTCAGACGTTTTAGTGTGATAAATTTGTCATTTAATTAGTTGTTCATTAGGTATACCTCGGTTGTTACCCTTCCTTAAAGTGTTTTTGGTATTGGAATGCTATGTTGCTATTTCGAAGGCCAAACTAATTATGGTTATTTGAACTTCTACAGTATGTTGTGATTCAATAGATTGTTTATGTCGCGGTCTGGGGAGGGAAAGACAATGGTCATAATATAAAATTGTCTAAAAGTGCAAACAATTTGTAAAGAGATACCACAGTTTATGTACAAACATTGAAGCTGTGTGTACAAGTCGAGATATTATTAAAATAATAAGAAAGACAAATAAGTGAATTTAAAGGAAGATGATATTTTCTTCCCAAAGTATGTCATGTTTTATAAAAAGTCCGACTAATAAGATGTTCAAACTGCTAAAACGTTACTTCTTGGTATTTGTTCCATGTTGATGTTTCTTTTAATTTTTTTATATCGGCAGTCCGTCCGATTACTAGAGGTCATGGGTTCATTAGTACCAGACTCTTTACTACACAAGCGACCCCATGCTTCCTCACATAAGCCAGCTGTTATGTAAAACTGAACCAGACATAGCGCTTAGTCAGGTACCAATTACTTCACTATGACGGGTTGCCGCGTCTGGTGATTAAGGCTAGGACAGCTCTACCGACTGAGCTCACCCGCGGATAAAAGACGGCTAGCGATTTAACTAATAGCGTCCTCAGCATAAATGTGCAATCATGTTAAAAGAGTATTTTGAAAAATGTCGTCGAATAAGGTATTGAAACAGTAGTATACATTTTGTAAATATATACAAAAGTCATACACCTACATGTACCTCATACATTATGAATATTACATGTTGTTATGATAGTAGTTATTTACCTAACATTTACATCACTTGTTTACCACACTTTGCTTTTGCTTGCAATCAAAAGGGTGCACTATTATTTGTCTGCCGTAAGACCAGGGACATAAAAAATGGCAATTTATTTCAAAGATGTATTGGAAGCTTAGAAAAACGCTCATTTATTCAGCAAATAGATATCTATCAAACGCATTTTAATCAGACAAATTGACTGGTCTTCAAATTAACTGTTTTAGAGGCAATAGACGCACCATCTGTACACTTAAAAAGATATCCACATTACCATTAATGGCCAAAGAAGTAATTCATCTTATTGAGTAATTCTTAAAGTCTGAGGACGCCTTTTATGCCTTTAAACGCGAAGATTTTTTTAAATATTTTTCTCAGATTATTTTAATTAATGCACACTAGTGCACGTCTAGACACTCCTTGTTCGTGACCTACTGGTTTTATGCAGTAGTCGATGCTGTGTTACCTGCGTGTGTGGAAGCAATTAATTCAGGTAATAATGGTTCAATAAAAGAGACGTTAAGTCACCCATTTCGAAAAGTTATAATATTGATCGTTATGACTGATTTGTGTATTTAATTAAATGGTTCATGTGGGTCGGAGTAAATTTGACAAACATAATTTAAAATCATTTGCTTCTTCATAACACATGAATCCCTGTTCCATTTTTATCCAATCACTACGATATTTTACTAAAGACTTCTCCATAAGCAATATCACACTCTGCATATTAGGCGAACGTGTTTTCATTTCTACTACACCAATTTACCAAGACATTATTGCATTGCCTTACCACGTAAATTGTTTCTTAAGGTCAACGGCACCGAATATAAACACTCACACGTTTGCATCATTTGCAACTTAATATCATCAATGATATTATACTGTGTCAGGTTATGTCATTTAACGTGCCGCATTAATATATATTTTTATTTGTGAAATAGAGAATACATCACTTACTCTTATATTAAAGAGGTAATTGGGTGCCAAATTACTTCATATTTGCTATTTTAAATATATAATTACAATTATAATATAGTTGTGTTTTACATGGTATAAAGTAGTAGTAGTTTAAGTTTATAAATATGTGAAAAATAGACAAAACTAAAAAAATCAAGATATCAACATGTTTCTTACTATTTTATATGGAGTTAATGGAGATAAACAGTGGCTTACAAATTACTCCACACTTATTAAATTAGTTTGAAGTACATAAACATTTACGATGGTAGGAATCGTGTCAGCGGCATTAAGACTTCTTAATAGTGTTAATATACATCAATGCGGCTCAGAATTAGACCGATATGGTTGTTTGATATGCAGCCGACGTCGGAACGACATCGAGCCTTGGTCCACATCCGATATCTGGCCGATGTGAGAGCCCGATGTCGATATATGTATTGGCCCTACCATATATGCATGGTGGTACGGAATTGTGCGCAAATAAATCGATAAAGTCTCTGATTCCATCTTCTATAAAAACTTTGGATAACAGCAAAAGAAGACAAACCACTATACGGCAAAATAACGGTACGGTGTTTTGGCAGTAAATTGGCGAATAATAAATATAGGTAAAGATCGGCTAGTCCATTCAAATAGGAGTAGCAGTATTTTTCTATATTTAGCGTCAGTGAGGTAGCCAATTCATATTTAAACATTCATTTATAAGGCTATTAACGCCGCTCACTATACAAGCATGGTATCGCAGTACATAACGTACTTGCCTAGCACCCAGGCAACTGAAGATCGAAACCTCACGTCCGCTTAACTTTTTTTTATTATTTTTTCATTATTACTAAATTGTTTCTCTTTCGTTTTAATGTATTAATATAATTGAAATTATTCTTTTTTTGTGTATTGTTTTTCATGTTTTCTTTTTATTCTTTTTGCGTAATATATATTTTAACTAGTAAAATCATATAAAAACAGAAAAGATTTACATAAATATGAGATTTGAAACATAAATGCAATATTCGCAACTTGAAAAACTTTTTCCCGTGTAGGACTCGAACCCGTGGCAAACAGGGGACAACAGTCAACACCGCGCGCTAACCGACTAAGCAGTGGCGTTGCCAATATAGTATATACACGGTGTCTCTATCATCTGTTTATGAATCAGATAGGTTAAATCTCTTTACCTTTCCAATACTTTACCTATTTTGATGAACATAAACTAACCGGGGTTATGGTCACGTCTCAATGTGTACTGTTTACCTATAGTCGTTGCATTTGTTTACAAACACGCCTTCTAAGGCTAGGATCACGGCGTAGAATATTTTGAGGAGTGAAGTAACGTGTTCTGTTTTAAATTGTGCATCAAGGTGGTACCTAGATCGCCGTCCCTTCATGTCCTTTATTCTTTGTGAAAAGCTCATCACAAACAAGAAGTACGGTATTGTTTGCCTCTGTATTTGCTGTGGCAGGCTGTTTACTGATAATCTTAGCCCTAATCCATTGGATGTGCAATTAACAACAAAACGTTATAAATGATCAACGTTAACTGTGGAGATAGGTCCATTATGACGCATGTTTGCCGTTTACTGTTTCAGTTGTTGCAACGCGCTTCAATCACGGTAAGGCCTTGTTGTCATGTAGTGATGAGCAATATTATTATAAGATTCCTTTCTTTTTAATTATACTCATCCATTGTTCATATATCTCAGCACCTAATAAATAATTAAGGCAATTACAGTATATTAACTTTGAATATATCAAACCATTTCAAAATGTCGACATTGCCTTCGCTTCTCTGTGTAGCGGCGATTCTTTTTTAGAGTTTGTTTCCACAAAGATATGTATTTTTGAGAAAAAATACAATTCCATTTTCAAAGTTAATTTGCACTTGGACTAAAAAATAAATGCATTTCCGTGATTATGTGTTATATTTCCTTCAATACCAACTAGTACGTTTGGTTATTAACCACACAATCCTGATCAATACATAATAATATTCACATTTGCCCGAGTTAAGTGTGGCTGGTATCAAGCAAAACACCTTTTACTTATAAACGGCTACCAACAATTGTAAACGGCAGTTCATTAAATATTGCATACAACTGTAAACGGCAGAATGACAACACTTTTAAATGACAGTGTTACACATCAAGAACAATTGTGTCTTGAAACGTTTACCAATAGCATTAAACACGGTCAAGTCAAATGCCAACACAAATAATTGTATTAAAGTTCTTCTTTAGATGTAACGTCTTCCTCACAAAGGAATCTTATTTACGACTTATTTACATCGGAATTGCCATTTCATTTTGAGAGATACTGCGTCGAACATGAATATAACAACACCACAAACACAACTTCGTTTTATCCACTTTTATTGCGCCATGTTTGAAACCAGCTTAACTCACCATCATATTGTTTTTATACTGATGTATTAGATAGAATACCGTTAACCACAAAATAAGTCATTATTGTTAAACAGTGAAAACGAGGATGTCTTCGTGATCGTTTGATTTTCTTCCGAGTACAGTACGAACCTGAAACAGTCATATTGTTGTTATTTAAAAATCATAGTGTTGTTATATAAATAATCATATTATTGGTTTATAAACAATAATAATATTGTTATATAAATAGTCATATTATTTGTATAATCATACTATGGTATCATAATAATCATATTATTTGTATATAAATAATCATATTATTGGTATATAAAAATCATAAGAAATAATCATATAATTGTTAAATAAATAGTCATATTGTGGTTATACAAAAATCATGGTATTTATATAAACATAGCCAAAGTAATATACTATTAATATATCAACACTTTAGAATCTTAAGAAAATGTTATGTATAAACATAGAAAACACCTATTTTTCAATTACGGGCAATTGACAAAAAATAAATATCACGCTCAACAGAGATCAACAAGTAAACAAACTTTTTCAAAGTCAAAACGGTTTAGTAGGTATAGCACAAACGCTTAATGACATTAGATGCTAATGGCATTAGACATATGGTTGTACGTATTAAACAAGCAGAAAAGCTATATAGTTTTTCAGATAAATATACATGAATAAAAAAGTCAGACCCAACAATTCCTTATATTAATGCAAATCGTTAGTTAATCAAACGGGAAAATAATCATGCCCAGGCTTTTGTAAGAATTACAAAGAAGAAATATTAAAATTTTAGCAAACTTTAAGTTTTTCATGACCGACGGACAAACGGGCGAACAAAGCGATCACTATATATCGCATTATCTTCGAAACGGACACACACTCTACTTAGAGCTCACAGAGATGTACCGCCATACGGTAAACATCTAGCATGTGGTCTGGTGTTCGTCAACCACCGGTGGAGGCGAGTACAGGAAGGTCACGGTGTTGTGGAATTCTCCACTGGAGACCATTCGCACCACGCTGTGTTGGCACCCGAGCACGAATGTGGCCTTCTCTGAAACACAGGTAATACATCTGGTAACGAAAACCTCAAATATATCTTTCAAATGTCTCGATATTGTTGTATATGCAACTGGAGACCATTCCATTAACGCTGTGTTGTCGCCCGAACAAGGCCAAGCATACAGTTAATATTGAGGGCACACATTGATAAATGCAATGCACAGTCCGGCAAAGCCACTATTTAACATCCTTAACTGGTACTAAGATTTTCGATTTTTCTGAGATGACTTAATGAATTAATGCACATCAAAAGATACATATAAGCTACTGGTAACAACATATATAGTACAGAACTATCGTGTTGTCCTTGTTATTTGCCACACAAAATAATTTGCACTATGCCGCGTGGATAGATAAACACGAATGTGGTTTACCTGGAAAACAATCAAAGTACAAAATGAACACGTATAATAACAACGGCGCTTTACTTGTTACAGAAAGTCATATAAATTGTATAGACAAGCGTCTCAAGCCACACTGTAATTATACAAGCATTCTCACTATGACATACATTGAATTTTCACGTGGAGATGTTTCTCTGACAATACAGCAATAAACACAGCAAAAAACTTTCTTTTATGCTTTACGGTGGAATAAACTTATATTTCACTGTACGTCTATATTTTTCACTACAGTGAAAAATATAATTGTTATGCCGGTGTCTCCATGACGCTGACGTGTTTTTACCCCCGCGTACTTTAATAAACGCAACCTAACGTTTATAAAGCTGGGCACAAACGACGTCAATATGACGACGTCATGGCGTTATTGTTTCCCGCGCTTTAAGGTTTTTGGCTGTTTTAGCCTAAAAGAAACAGAAAATTTGTTGAATGTTTGGTGTAAGATTAAAATTTATTACACTCGTGATCATAGA
>Ga0224511_10001935_pt1 | contig 13324 bp, 6 predicted proteins | sample SF_May12_sed_USG_2_FD_169988 | JGI IMG/M metagenome (GOLD analysis project Ga0224511, IMG submission 169988) | Sediment microbial communities from San Francisco Bay, California, United States - SF_May12_sed_USGS_8_1 | ecosystem: Environmental > Aquatic > Marine > Sediment | place: USA...
TAAAGTAAATAAATAGTGAATGCTAACTTACCATTTATGTAAAATACTGCTAAGAAGTTAGCATTTTTAGAGGAATATGTGTAGTCGGATTCAAACAATACAGTGATACTTCGTCCTTTTCCACATACAAAAAACGGTGGCGCATACTCCCAGGCATATCTAACAAGTAAATAAAAAGTGTATCAGAATAATTTATTAATAAATTAGTATAAGTAACAACAACAATAAAATAATAAAATAGTTATAATTTTATTTATTAGGGTTGTACAAAATACACATTGAAATCTTATTAGGGAACTGCATGTAGTTTGTATAGACATCTTTTCGTTGTGATCATGAGTTCTATTGTTTTTTATTTACATTTGAAAAAAAGTCCAGCTCAAGAGCTTGGGGCGTCATTTTTGTAACATTTTACAGTACCATTGGTAAACAGCTTTAATAAAACCGAGGCTGCGAATTCCCCACCCTTGCAGGCTTTTTGTCGAAGGACTTTCCTCTCTTCTCAAATTAATTTATTGAACAACACTGTTCTGTCATATATAAGTTCATCAATAAAAATCAATATCCACCGTTTACACGGTGAAAACAGGGAGTTACGGCAGAACGTACGCACAAGCTTTTCAGAAAAGCTGACAATATAAATTAAAGAGATGTTCAAAGAAAGAAAGACAACTTTTGCCAGGGGATAGAGCCAAAAGATTTTGGTCGTCTTGTTACCAGCCATTTTTAAATACCTAACGCATGCCAGAAGGTCCGGACTCAAAAAGATCAAAGTAATCCGATCGGGTCCCCTCGTTCTTTTTCTGCGAAACAATTCGTGCCAATTTACAAATGTCGACAAAAGTAAATCTCAAAAATGACGTTATTTTCAGTCGTGTTCGAAAGTTTCCTTCTTAAGTTAAGTCTTTTTCAAAACGTGTTTATTTATAATATAATTAGCATATTTCATTTGTATAAAGGTAAAAACCTAGGACGTCATTTAAAAATGTGTATTGAATACCAACCTCAGCGCGGAAGCATACAGAAGTTATTATCAAAGTGTAATGGCGACCAACTCATGAAAGTTTGGGATTCTCATAAAATCTCTTTAAAACCATGTTACTGTATTTAGATATGTCAAAGGAAAGCACTTTCTGAAATGATTTTCGATATTTTATCTTAATGAGGGAAGACATCTTTGCGCTTATTAGAGGTTCAAAACGAAACCAAAAAAAATCAGACAGACGAAATAAGAACTTTCAAATTTAAATATGTTAAATAGTTACACGTGATAAAAAAACTTAAATATATAAAATGGACACTGCAATGAACTTCGCGTTATTGCGTCAAAACGGGTGTTTTTACTTCACAACTTGATTTTAACAACGAAAAACACAATGAAGCAAAACCATCATACTGTTTATGAAAACAAATGACTTTATGAACTTAGACTGCTAGAGTCGTTATGACGACGTATGGGATTTATATGAAATATACATTAAGAGTTGTTCCAAGGCTTATAAATACTAGGTTCATGTGTAATTCCTACCTAAACACTGCACTGAGAACACTCAGTAGACAAATAAAGGCAAAGAAGTAAGAAAATAGCAACACTAAATGATGCCAGGTTCTAAAATGCGCTGCTAGGAATGTTTTTGCAAAATATGTTTTTGTAAGTCAGTTTGGTTTCTACAAGCAAACAAGTTATGGATAGCTTAAAATACTACACAACTGATAAATAAAATACAATTCTATAAAGCTGCTGCCTGCAAGATTTGAGATAAAAATTCTACTGTAGTTAAGTGTAGAAATAAGCTTATTGCATTTTAAACAGTATTTGTTTGAATATTAAATACCACCTTCTGCTGCCTGATGTAGGGTTCAAAGCTTACATTTTACCATGCAGAAAATGCTCTTAACTGTATGGGGCAACCATGTTCCTCAGGCAGTGTTATTCCCTTCATTGGGTATTTGACCGGGGTCTTTTAGATTGAGAATTTTTATCGGAATGATACCTAATTGTGGAGTGCTTGATTAAAATATTTTTTACATTTTGTACTTGATTGAAATAAAATAGAGTAAAGAAGAAATGCAAAGCAAGGGACAAATGACATTCAAGAACATCACTTAAAATAATCATCCTTGATGGGTTGTCACTAATTTCTTTTTCAAATGAAATTGGCACATTTTTATAAGAGAATTGGGAATAAAATATCGTTTTTTTTCAATAGGAAATGGTGCCGATATTAAATGTCTTATTTGCCAGAATAAAAATCATTGCATGGTTTTGTCCCAGATTGCCAGATATGGCTATCTCTTTAATAAATTACTCAATGGTGAACTCAAGTGTTGTGCCATGAGACTTAACCGTACACTGAAATATGTGACCCGACGTGTGACTTTTGGTCCAAATGCTCAAATGACGTCACTTAGTAAAATGACGTAAAAATAATGCATCAAATTATTATGTTTTAAAAGGATTTTTACCAGCCCACAAAAACTGTAAAAAGCTTTTCTGTGACAAAATTCTTTACACATTATATAGATATATCATATCTTTGAAAAATTATCTTATTAAAATTACCACCAATTTATTGATTAAACTGTAATGGCCATATAATTGACATATACACCGTTTATGATGTTTAAGGCATGTATTTCAAATTGGTGATATTGACAGACAGTAGGAATATTTTTATTCTATATTTATAACTGGAATCTTCAAACAATTCCCTTTTAAACGATACTAAATTCTTAATATCGCTTTAAATGCCATTTGGACCCAATTTGTCAGACATGTACAAATATATATGGATAAGCCTTTCAGTACTGATCTATTCGCATAGCAGGTGTAAGCATTGCTGGGTAATTTAATCTTAGTTGTAAGTAGTTAAAAGATGACAGTGGTATTCAAAACCAATATCTGTATACATCATTTATCCATCACAAGGCCTGAAAGACTTGACATAGGTAGCACGTTTTACCAATACAGCTTGTGTCAGTTCACGACTGTGCATAATGGTATGATTCCTAAGGTAATATAGATATAGAACCCCCATGAGTAATCCCTTGAATACATACTTTTAACTTTGCCTTTGGAGCTTTAGAATAACAACTTAAAAAGGGTTGTTTTAAGATGTTAATTATGTCACTCGTGTTAACCTTTTTAGTATGGAGCAATATTTGGGCATTTATTCGCTGTTTATATTTCAATTTATTTATATTTAATTTATATTCATATTCATTAAATTCTAATATATAATCATATAAATTTATATTGATTTTAACACGTTTACTTGCTACTATTTAATTGACAGTTTAACATCTTTATTTTGATACTGCAGAATATAAGGATCAATTGTTTCTATTTCTTTCTTGTTTTAACTACGTGATGAAATATTATGTTGCAAACTTCTTCCTTTTCGACTTAAATAGTTAAGTTTTAACTAATGATCTTGAACGTCCGTTCTTTTAAGAATACAAATTGGGTTACATAACACTAGAACAAAATCTATACGAATGTACTTAGACAAATAGGAACTGCAATAACACGAATACGAAATTACATCTGGCCGGGAACCAATATTTCCGTAAAATCCGTAATTTCTGACGGTATTAAACTGATGAAAGGGAAAGCCCTCAGGAAGCATAGCATGCACGAGAAAACAGCAGCCTCTGTTTTATTGAAGCTGTTCGTCAGTGGTAATGAATGATGCCAAACCACTGACGCCCCCTAGCGCATGAGCAGAACTCCATTTTCAAATGTAAACAACATACATGTACACTCCATGATCCCTGAGGACCAGAAAAATATGACTACACAATGATGTAGTACGGGGCGACTTTTTACAGCCGCCACACAGGCACTAAACACCAAATTTAAGCAGTGAAATCTTCTCCGGTAAATATGAGAAACTACCAAATATAGTTATCCATGCATGTAAAACTATTACAGACAAAAAAGGATTTGTTGAAAATGTGTGGACCGCAAAGTCGGCTTTGTTTATTTACGTTTCGACCCATTGCGTCAAAACACCTAGATAGCTTAACTACAATAGTATCTTTCAGTTGCCTCGGTGGTGCAGTGGTAAAGCATCCGCTTTCGGTCCTAGCTCCCCGGGTTCGATTCCCGGTTACGCCCAGGGTTTTTATGTTTGATTGTTTTGTTTTGTTGTTGTTGTGTTTTGACTTTTTTTGTCCAAAAACACATTATTTGTCATTCATTTTTGCAATTTCTATGGCAATGTTAATTTATTTAGTATACTTAACACATTGCAAGATGTGTGACCGATTATAAGGGTATAAAGATACAGACCTAGCATCTTTAAAGAAAACTTATTTCGTTTGACTTAATTATTACACACTGTATACTTCTTTGAATTTGCCGTAGCACCTTTATTTTCATGCCTGTGACCCTACTAATTCATTGCATTATTACATTAAATGATCGCTTGAGCTGAAAGCAAGTAAGGTGTACTACAATAAAAATCAGTGTCATCAAAAAATAGTTTGACTTGTCATTTGTATTGGTGCCATCAGCTACAGTTTCTATGATTTGTTGAACAATGAACACTTTTTTTACTAGTTTACATGTCATATCGAAGCACATGTTGACTAAAGTTTATTTCGACAGGAATATTTGAAGCACTAGTGTCACAAGGATTGAATTGAATTTTTTTGGAAATGTATACTAATGCATATTGGTGTAACTTTTTTATTACACGTTTATTACATTCAGCCAAATGTCTAAATTATATTATTTACTTAACTTACTCTGAAATTATGCATGTTTGGCCATATTCTAACACGTCAGTGCAAAAACTCTTATAATCTTATTCCCCCAAAAACGACAATCACCTTAAAGAAGCTATAAAATATTGTCAATGCAATTTATGTTTCAAGTGTATCACACCTTTGACTAACTGATTACAGTTCTGTATTAAGCTTACTCTGTTGCTATGTATATGTTTTGATGTATATGTGTACATGTATTCTGAAAGTATCATAACTTATCTTTGTATATTTATTTGATAGTGTTTATGTTTTGGTTTGTTTTGTTTTGGTTAAGATGCACGGAAACACAAATAATATATAAATGGAACGAATTATTAACACGGATATACATTTTTGGACTAACATTAACCCTGATTTGGTATCAACTCTTGTGTTGTAAGACAGACTACTGTCAGTAAACAAAGTTGAAACCCTGAACTGTTTACGTAATTAAAGTTAAGCAATAATTGTGCAGTTCTTTTGGACACTAAGAAAAAACCAAAACATCTAAAAAACATTAAGTAACATTAGAAGAAGACCAACTAAATAGTAGCTCACGTGCATAGAAAGCCATATGACACAAGTTATTCTGATCTTGAGATTCAATTCTGGATGAGAAATAGTTCTTTAATTGATGTCTTCATAGAGTACCTGCACCTTGTTAATGTTATGAGTGTTGGTGAGGACAACTGAGTGCTATGGTAGGGACATAACTAGTGTCAGTTTATGGGTTCTGGCTTGCTGACATGCTTGTCTAGTTCATGCGCTGACCTTTTGCTGCATTGGTGGTACCTGTCAAACCCTGACAAAACATTGCTTGTGCAAATGAGAAATTACACTTATGTCCTAACACCCTTGTATATAGTTTGTAGATTACCAATTGATGGCCAGTAAATAACCCAAATGCGCACCTATCAATCACAAATGTGTTTAGTGTTTAGCTGATCTTGTTGGTTCTGCATTCTGTAGCCTGTTTTCGGACTTGATGTAAATGCTGCTATATTTATATCACACTTTCTGTCAAACATGGATGTTAGAACAGAAGAGAGCAAGTGGGACACAGTGTCCTTAAGATCAAGCGGGCTTGGCTCCATAAGTCAGATAACACGGCTATATATATCAAGTGTGTGTCTATTACAATGTATATTGTCGCCAAATTGTTCAGTCTTTTAATTGCTCGTCATCATAACCACTTTGTTAGTGATACTTGCAATAAATTCTTCTGTAGGTATTTAACCATATTTTTGCTTGTCTTTCCAGAAAAAATATTCATCAACATTTCAATCCTCTTCGTAATTGTTGACAGCTTTCATTATCAGCGGCAATGGGGCACTATTTTTCTCTTTGTGTGAAGTAATAGTTGCAACACCATTTGTGTCTCTCACAGCCGTGAGGTCTCAGAGGTGAAGACAGCATGTGTGTGGATTTAAGACCCATCTTTTGAAACACTTATTGTTTAATGTGATACCTAAAAGACCTCCATGTCAATGGTCATACCTCATGAAAGTAGTTTCTATGGAAATATCAGACCAAATTGTATTCCACAGTCCAGTATTAGTGGGTATCTTGGGTACCCCTTAATATTCTGGACAGATCAACACCCTAACCGTTAGCCAAGATTATCTTAAATGTTTTAGCAGTTTATTATTCTCTTAAATTTTATAGCTTGATTAAACATGTAGTAACAAATAGTTTGTAGGTCTTACTGCCAACTAAATTATTATGTTTATTGTTAAAGCAGCAAATTTGAAAGAAGGGGAAACAATTGACTAAACTGAAAGGTTAAAACCATTATTATAATTATGTTTTGCCTACAAGTGTTTATTTCAAATAAAACTCGAACAGTTATTCATTTTTAAATAGGTTATTTATCATGTAAGAAAAAAAGCATAGATTTCAAACAACTTTCGAAAAAGTATATTAAACCGTTCACATTTTCGATATAAAATGGCAACAGTTGTCATTTTAAAGATACAAGAACAAGTTTATTTATGAAACGGTGTTTTAAATATGAATAGAAACTATAGATGTTCTTCTACTTAAAGGACTTTTTCCAGACAAAATGCATGTAACAAATGAAATATTTATAACATTATCATTAAAATACCAGTTTCGTTAGTAATTTTTTGTCGTTTAAAAAAGAGAAAAAATAGTTGTTCCTATGTTAATGTGTAAATGATGATGCAGATACAATAAAATAAAATAAAATGGTTAATGCCTGTGAATTTTGTTAATTATATGTATTTTTGTAGGTCATATATAAGTTCCTAAGACAGTAAAATATTCGGCGGTCATCTTGGACGCCATCTTAGATTTTTCAAAATGCTCAGGTGTGACAGGGTGTCATACAGCAGATTCTTAGAGAGTACACTCTCCCGAACATTTGATACCAAAACATATGCGTACTCCAATGTTAGGTTATGTATATACACATCACTAGCTGGCTGCCGGACTATTGTGTTAAATAATGCAATTAAGAGCTAATTCATTAAGACATCATCTTGATAAATGGAAAAACATAGGTGCGTCCGATTTTGTGTTCAACTGTATATCAGAGGGTGTATTTTGATTTAAAGATAAACCACCATCATTTTGTCAAGATAATCATTCTTTGCCTTTTACCCAGGCCTGTTTTGTTGATAATGGAATAAATAAAGTGCTTAATACAGGGATTATTAAAGAAATGAATTATAATCCACTATGTGTAAGTCCATTGGGTTGTGTTTATAAAAAAGGTGGTAAATGGAGGCTGACAACGGATTTAAGGTCCATAAACCAATATATCGATGCTCCAAAATTCCAATATGAGGGCATTTCATTCTTGAAAAATATTGTTAAACTGAAAGGGAAAGCCCTAAGGAAGCATAGCCTGCACGAGAAAACAGCAGCCTCGGTTTTATTGAAGCTGTTCATCAGTGGTAATGAATGATGCCACACCACTGACGCCCCCCTAGCGCATGAGCGTAATTCTATTTTCAAATGAAAACACATACATGTACACTCTATGATCCCTGAGGACCAGAAAATATGACTACACAATGATGTAGTACGGGGCGACTTTTTACAGCCGCCACACAGGCACTAAACAGCAGCTGTAGTAAGTAATATTAAACTGATGAAAGGGAAAGCCGTCAGGAAGCATAACCTGCACGAGAAAATAGCAGCCTCGGTTTTATTGAATCTGTTCATCAGTGGTAATGAATGATGCCACGCCACTGACGCCCCCTAGCGCATGAGCGGAATTCCATTATCAAATGAAAACACATACATGTACACTCCATGATCCCTCAGGACCAGAAAATATGTTAAACCTGGTTACATGGGATTTACATACTGGCTTTCATCATGTTGGGATTCATCCATCCTTACTTTAACAAGTTAAGGTATTAGCTGGCGAAATAAATTTTATGTGTGGACTGTTTTACCGTTTGGACTTAATGTGAACTGATGAAAGGGAAAGCCCATGTTGCTTTTGCCAAATTACAAGAGCATTTATAAACTATTTAAGGGCCACAGGTTAACGTATAGCTTCTTATGTAGATGACTGTTGTTTAGCTGCACAAAGATGTGATATGAATAGTGATAAGACATTACTTTTATATACAATAGATGAGCTAGGATTCTATAAAAAGAATTCTTTAGTTCCTGAGGACCATAAGGAGTTCTTGGGTTTTATATTCACATCAAAAGGTAGTTCCGGACATCCTGAAATCCTGGTACCTAAGTATAAACTGAGAAAGCTTAGTCAGGACTTGTCGATGTTACTTAAGAAAGATGTGCCTACAGCGAGAACTCTTGCCATGATTGCTGGTGTATGTGTTATATGACTAGTGCTATTTTACCAAGTAAACTTATGCTCCACAGTGTGTATAGACTATTGAAAAAAAAACATTCCTGGTCAGACATTCTTGAGTTAAATGATAGTGTGAAGACTGGTTCAGCTTCAATAAAACCGAGGCTGCTGTTTTCTCATTCAGGCATTGTTTCCTGAGGGCTACCCTTTCTTCAGTTTAGTTTAAAGAGTATATGTTTGATTCGTTCACTAATTACAATTATGTAGGAAACACAAAAGTAAGTGTATCGATTAAAAAAATTATGCCAACAAATGCACATTAAGCGAGATATTTCTAACTGAATTATTAAAATCATTCTCATTGTTTTAATAGGGGCAGGTAATCCAGAATTACTCAGTACAAATTGCCTGTTGAGTGCAACAATTTATTTAGAGTCCGACCAATCAGAACCCCTCGGTCATTTTATCGGAAAACGACACTCTCCGAAAAAGTCCGTAAACTTCCGAGACCAATCTGAACACATCGGACAGTGGTCTACACCACACCATCTTATCTGCAATAACCGAGATTTATGGGCAATCAACAATTTATTCGGTACATATCGTGAATACATTTTTTGGCGTATTTTGCAATATGTTTCGATATTATGTTACTATTTCATTCTTTTTGACGATAAAATACTATTTGATATTAAAATATTTAATAAATAGCTGATAAATAGCTGATAAAAAGATCAGACATATCCCCTTTAAGCTGGTGGAACAATTCGGTAACAATGGAACGGAACGATATGAATTCCCTCTCCAGTGGAAGCCCAGATTTTCACAGACGCGTATCATATCGCATGGGGCGGTGTTCTCAACCAAAGCTACGCCTAAGATTTTGGCCTCATGATATCAACCACAAATCATCAAACTACCGGGAGCTGTTAACGGTAAGATTAGTGATGGAATCGTTCATAGACAAGGTTTCGAACAAACCTACTTAGGTAGTGTCAGACAATATAGCCACCGTAGCTTACTTGAACCACCTAGGTGGGTCACACGAAGAGTTAAACAATGTCGCATCAAGAACAACACCCTGATGTGTTACGTTGGTTCTTGTTAAAAATGTACTGAACATTTTGAACTTCTTGAGTTATTCTGAACTGCCATATATGACTTAATATGTGTCATCAAAAATGAATATGTTTCTTAAACTCTGTCTGCATTTGCTGAAGAGACTTCACTCTTATTCTGTGTTGCTGTGCTGAATACCTGCACGTGTCTTACAGATGTAGGCCTATATATGCATACTGTACTTTTTCGTCGTTTTCCAGGTAATTTAATTCTCTAGTTTTGCTTCACTACATATAGCCTTATATTCCTTTATTATGGGCATAATTATCTTTTTATTTTTTATATCTTTCTGTTTCCCACTTTCATATTTATTTTTGTTCTTTCTTGTTATTGTATTTACACATTCTGAACCATTCCGTATCTATTGACATTTTTTATCTGACAAGAAAGTATGTCATCATAAGTAGTTAATTATTATTGTGTAGTGTTTGCACCAGTAGCAAAATTTAAGATGTACATGTTTACAGAAATCACTTGTAAAAGAATGTCTTGAATGCTTAAATATTGAAAATGAGACAATTTTAGTTGAAAAACACTTTGAAACTGTGTAAAAGTATCAATTATAAAAAAATGGATATCATGAAAAAGTTATCAATTTCAAGTTATAGGCTAGTTTCTACTAATATAATACAAAGTATTTTATACTTTCACTTCATCCTAATAAAAATTAATATTTCTACAAAATTCAACTACAAAATGAGCATAAATAATACTTTTAATTTTGACATATTTTAATCAGCCTGACAGTTGTGTTGCGGACAGCGTTGTGGACACATATATTTTGCTACAGAAAATAATTGTTGTTTTTTTTTTGGGAAAATATATTGGGGCATTGGGCATTTGATTTTTCATGATTTCATGATTTTGATCATGATGATATGCAATTGAAATCAAGCTACAGCATTTTTGTAAACAGTTTATAGTTTTGTATGGCTAAGCGGAAGAAAATAAATAGTCGGTTTGTGTTTAGTGTTCCATGTTTCAATCTGAAAAAAATCTTAAAAGGACAAATTTTCATTATGTTGTTATCTTGTTAGTTGACTTGAGCATGTGCTTTATGTACAAGATAAGACTTGCAAGTTTTTCCTGCCTCTGTCTGTCATTACACAAGTAATAAATCTCCTTAATGGAATTTGAAGACATCACTTATTTTTTAACAAAGTTGGCCAAAATAGCTGTCAATAGCTGTCCACTGATCCTTGACAATAATCATTCTAAGTTTTCTGTCATCTGTTTGAGATTTATGTACAAGTACTTAGCCTTGTGTAATTTTTTCCTTTTTTAATCCGACGCCGTTTGTCATTTTTAAAGACATTTCTTGTTTTAAATAGTCACAGGGACACGTGAAAATGCGACCCCCTGTCTTAATTAAACCACGCTTATACCTTGCTGATCTTTTAATATCAAGTTTAAACATGGCCAATATACACATATAGATTGGTCTTTACAAAAAATAAAGAAACTTTGAAAAATATTACAAATGAAGAACAGTAGGATTTTTAAGTCCGGAGACATTAGTTTGTAGAATTACCCTTTTAAGATTTTTTATATAACTATTTAAAACTGATGAGCACCCTAGGGCAATAATTTAACCCATCTATGTAGAGGACCACTACATTATGTTGCATACTAAATATCAGGGCTTTAGGCATTGTAGATTTTGACATAAAAACCTTTAAAGATTTAAAAAAAAACGATAAGCCTTTTGGCAGGACCCTGTATCATTCTTAATTTGAACAATCAGTAGAAAGGACCACTAGAAATGGAGAAATCATTTAAAGAAATGTAAACAAAACAAAAACACATACACAAAAAATATCAATAACAAACACACACAAACTAGTTTATTCTAAATGTCTGTTAAGTCTTGTTGTTCTGCGTGTTTTGTGCCATGTGTTGCAACATTCTTTGTTTGAACATATCTTCAAATTTATATTTTTTTATGTACAGGCAATTTTGTTTTGGTTTCCTTAAACTAGTCTTGTCTACATTGTTTACAACATTCTGTCTTCGAACATCTCATCACTTTATATTTATTTAGATAATTAGACACATGTTCAAAATATTATATTTACGAAAATGAACAAAATGCTCTGAAATCTCATTATAAACTAATTTATCGAACTAAGGTACAACCACAACGACAACAGTTACTGTTGAAAATTATATAATTGCAATTTTGGAAGCCAACATCATTTCCTTTCTTAAAATGTATTGAATTGTTGTTATACGTTTTTATAATGTAGTTAAAGGCACGTTGCCAAAACATGAATGTAACGCAAAACGTATCACAGATATCGATTAAACATAAGGTTACCTTCGTAATTGAAATCCTAAATGACTGGGCCCGTCATAAACAGTGACGTAGTCTTGATATCGTTGAACGGTATAAATCTGGAACTCCACACAAGCCCTTCCATGAGGAACTGTGATCGTGTAAACACAGAAGGAATTTGGTGGACGTCTTGATGGGTATTCTGGCGAAGTTATTGTGCCATTGGTGCCAGTAAAATTCCCCCCACAAGCACCTGAAGTCAGTGATGGATGTTCATGCATTGTGGAATAAATCGTAAGGACAAATAATGCGTACGCATCATATAAGCATATATATCGGTGACAAAAACCAATCAAAACCCTGTTTGTAGCAGTGCACTTTGTAAAACATGCACACTATATCATATGTTTGCACGACCATTTACCTCTGTGTATGAAATACATATATTATACATTAATTATACATTGGAACTTTTTTTCGGATTCGGATCCAATTCCAAATGAGGTTTCTTGCAAAGATTCGGATACGGATCCTTAAATGCTTTAAAATCGATATTATGATAATATGTAGGGCTGTAACGAATCCAAAAAAAATTTCGGATCCAGATCCGAATCCAAATGAGGTTTCTTGCAGAATTTCGGATTCGGATCCTATAATTAATAAAATTTATATAAAACATAATAAAACATGTTAAATATAATGATATTTGGTACTTTCGTGTTATAATATAATAACTGTACTGTTAACTACATTTTGGTTGGTATTTGAATTAAATATATTATATTTAAATAAATAATGATGTTTTGATTATACATAAAAAGTATTATCAACTTATAATTGTATGTGCAATGATCTGAAGTTTAAAGATTTCCTTTTATAGCATTTAAAAGGTCAAGTATTTAAATTTTCTGAAGACATTTGGAATTTGACTTGTCAAAGCCAAATTAGCCAAATATACTTGTTAGTCATGTACTATTACAAGACTAAGACCCTGGCCTTCTTCCGACTTTATATGTTATTGAATAATTTATTTAAAAGCCGTAGGGTAACAAGATCCATGAACAATAATGAATGTGAAATTCAACCATGAAACAGGTGCAATATGTCAGAATATTTCATGTTATATGTTATATCTGGTACTTACCTTAAAAAAGAATGATAATATTCCATGAATTATTAAATTGATGTGTGCATATTATCTTGTACATGTTTAAAAGTGCATGAACAAAATAAACTATTATTTATAAAATCCGGATAGTATGTCCGAATTTATATGCATGTCAAATGTCACTTGTAGTTTTAAATCAGAGGCTAGTAAAATTACTAATCTAATACAATAAGTTAATTGTTATACAAAATAAACGAATGTTATACTTCATTTATAC
>Ga0224511_10001936_pt1 | contig 13323 bp, 7 predicted proteins | sample SF_May12_sed_USG_2_FD_169988 | JGI IMG/M metagenome (GOLD analysis project Ga0224511, IMG submission 169988) | Sediment microbial communities from San Francisco Bay, California, United States - SF_May12_sed_USGS_8_1 | ecosystem: Environmental > Aquatic > Marine > Sediment | place: USA...
ATGGTCAAACATGGCACCAATATGCACTAACGGCGGTGTATAGTCCCATGCGGCTTATAAAGGGTTAAAATATTCGCCTTATTTCCAACTTTTACGACAAAACGCCTTGATATTTTTTTTCTTATATATTATATATATACTATATTATAGTATAGTTTCCGCAGATTTGACCAGACTACCACATTTCTTAGAGCATTAAATGCAATGGTTACAGCTCTAGTTATGTTATAAAACATTAGAACCGTATTTCATCTTTCTGTTCTCGAAAAAATGTTGTTATTGAAGGCAATGTATATGCAATCATACAGTCTTTCACATTGCTATCTACTGAGAAACAAGAAAAAAAAAATCTGACACAATAAAAAAAAATTGCGCCCCCTCGCATTCGATTTTTCAAAAAAGTGTCTGAGAAACAGAAGATCATTTTTTTGTGGCCTAATCGTCAGAACTAACCGAATACGCGACTGATCGCAAGAGTGTAAAAGTTTTTTGTGTAGAACGTTAAGAAAGTTAATACAATATACACGGAATTTTCGATTTGATTAATAAATGTGTTTTGTTTAGGTATACATATATTGAAATACATGTTACTATTATGACATATTGCTGCTGTGGTGATGAATGATCTACACTGTACCTTCTCAATTGTGGTTTATTTATTTCGTGGTCGTATAAACCATTGATTATTAACTGACCAATCGGTCGACATCATGTACAATATTGTATGTGACCAACTAGATTCGGCAGTCCAGCACTATACCTACCAGGTCATCCTGAGAGAACACGCGGAGCAGGGAAGATTCGACAGTCCAGCACTATACCTACCAGGTCATCCTGAGAGAACACGCGGAACAGGGAAGATTCGACAGGCCAGCACTATACCTACCAGGTCATCCTGAGAGAACACGCGGAGCAGGGAAGATTCGACAGGCCAGCACTATACCTACCAGGTCATCCTGAGAGAACACGCGGAGCAGGAAGGATTCGACAGGCCAGCACTATACCTACCAGGTCATCCTGAGAGAACACGCGGAGCAGCGAGGCCCCCTGGTTGCCGCACTCGGCCTGCGCAGACGGCTGGTCCACGGCCTTGCTCGTCACGAACTGGTAGCAGAAGCCGCCATGTGCCACCCACCCGTCGTCACACTGCTGCGCATGCGCGATCCCTGTTGCTAAATATAGGCACTCGCTTTAACATTCGTAACGACGTTTTTCCCTCCCATACAGAAGTGGGGGCATTGAGTACGAAAGCATCGTATATCCACCCATACAACATACTTGACATTTTAATATGCTGTTGAGTGCTTGCTACCCTTGGTCCGTCGCGCATTGTAAAAGATGCTAAATAGACAAAATACGATTTAAATATGCTATGTCTGTATCTTTTGATCATAAGTGTTGACATTTTATTTTTAACCACAATTCATCTGTGAATGTAGTAAATATGAGAATCTGTCTCATATAATTATCGATGCATGTTAAAATATTGCCGAAATCACGATTTGATTGAAAAAGTGTGGCCCGAAAATTTGATTTTGTTTGTTTATGTTTCGATAACGTTGGATGGATAACGTTGAATCAGTTTAGTAGCTTGACTACAATCGATACATTAAAGCAGCTGTCCTCCAGATTCTCAAAAAATAAAAATTGAAAAAAAAAATTAAAATTAACGTTAAATTCTGGTCAAGTTATGTTCAGTGGAGAAATCTATTATTACTGACCCCTTAATTTAGTTGACAAATCGCTGGTAAACATCTTTTTTCCTTGCATAATCTACTGCATTAGTAACGCAGTAGCCGTTACATGTATGTATAGTAGGAATATCCCCATGGCGGAAAAGCGAATTGTCTGTTTTCAAAGCAAACAAGTGAAAATATGTAGTTTTTTTTCTAACAACTATTATGTATATTTGAAGAGTTATTTAGAAAAAAATGTAACTAATAATTTGTTTAGTATATTCTGGAGGACAGCTCCTTTAAGTTGCCTCGGTGGCCGAAAGGTAACGCATCAAACTGCAGTGCCAGAGGTCCCGTGGTCGAATCCTCGGTCTGACACGCATTTTCTAATGCTATTTTACTGAGTATACTTAACATATTGCAAACTTTGTGTCCAATTTAAAGGGCATTAATATTTAGAAATAGCATTTTCAAACACTAGACGTATATCAGATGACCATGGTTTTTAATGACTTTGACTATTTAGCTTTAAACCGGTTTAATGTTTATGCTATAGTCATGTACATTCAACTGCTGTCGTATGATTTAATCGCCCGGACATCGGACGATTTTCATCAATTTTAGGACGTAAACAAAATTTTGAACAAAAATTGATATTGATGTTTTACCTACGAAACTCTAAGATGACCTCCGTTAATGCATGCAGTTAAATACGGCTAAGTGAGAAAGGTGTGCTATCAGTAAATTTAGAGTTATGCTGGCCCGCGTATAATTATTGTTTTGGCTAAATAATGACTAATTAATAACAAATTGTTGTTACCTTTTAAATGTATTTCTAAACGATGACACTTTTGAGGTAAAATTACAATATTTCACTTAATTTGTAACAATATGATAACTAATTTTTTAAAATAAAAAACGACTATTTTGTCCTACTTCTGGCTATTTCGCCTAGCCTCTCCCCCTTTTTGCTTTGTTCTAAAGCTTAAACTCAACAACGCTACAAACCATCGTATAGGCGGCGGCAATTTTTTAAGTAGTACCTTAACTTATACGGGCACCGTAGGGTGAGAAAACATGGACGTTTTATTCTACGATTGTTCTTATCGCCGGACGGGCACCGTGCTGGCGCCGTAAAATTGTACCATGTTTGGATAAAATAGACACCGAATGTAGCGGCCGTTAATGATTTATATTTACATTTAAAATTGTATCGACAACAAATGGATGTTTATTATCAAATGGTGTGCCATTTGTTAATCGGCATATAGTGTATGTACTCGTTTATCAAAATGTACGAGTGTTAATTTGTAAATTTATCATTGGTTTGTATATCACCGTGATACATTTATCTCGTTAAAATCAGATATTATAATTATATCTACCTTTGTAAATTTACGTTAGGGATGCTTGCTTCGCTAAATAGGTTAAATAAAGTATTAAATACACTACTTACTGCACAAGAGTCTTTTAAAACGTTGAAACAATTACGTAACCATTGCTCAAGTCTGAGTCACGGCGTCCAAAACAGCACCAAAAACAAACATTTTTGGCGTTTACATTTACATAAAGATGAAAAATGACAGTATATTACGTGCTCATGTACAATCATTCTTGTAAACGTTAGATTTAATGTGTTTGCTAGTTAGATTTCCTAGTATTTGACCTCCCAAAATCAATGTTTAAGTTTGTAAAAACTTAACTGACCCCTATAGAGCACGAGGGAAGCGAGCGCGCGAAAATTTATAGTTATTTTATCTTGTATGTCAAGTTTGTTGTGTTTCTTGATGAAAATTGGACCTTTTTTAAGTAAAAATTTATGTCTGTGTACGATATAACAGAATTTTTGCGTACTGCGTACCGACCCTTTGCATACCTCGTACCGTCTAAAAAACCCTGAATACTGCGTACCAAAAGGGGGGGGGGTCACCCCCAGAAATTCAACTATTGAAACGCATCTACTAATATTCAAACATTAAAATGCATACATACTGATTATCTATATACACATGATTCACGCAAAGGCATCTATAAGACAAACATACTAATTAAAAACGAACACACTAAAAGAAAATCATGCAATAATATGTCGAATTGGGCTACAGGTACTATAATACTAACGACGTTTTCCCATTTATATTACAGTAAGCACTTTTTAAACATGTGGTTTACATGTACAATAACGATGGAAAAAGCAAAACTTATTTAAAATGAGAAAATGTGCTTCATGATAAAAAGGGCTTAAACATTTAAGGGTACATATTATAAGCATGCATCACTAAATTAAAATTAAAGTATTGCATTTGCTTATGACTATATGAAGAAAAAACAAACACTCACCGACAAAAACAATAAAAATAAGTCCACGCATATTTAAAAATCAAATTAACAGCTAAACAATGAAGTAAAACTAGACAGACGGATGAGGGAGGATGCCAGTTATCAACGGACCACCACGTGTGCAGTGTTCGTCTGTATGTACGGACCAGTTCAACCGTGTACGATATGTCGATATGGTATCATTCAAATACACATAGCCGCATATCTTCTGACCTCCTTGTCACGCAGTATGGATATCAGATTCATATATAAGTGGCGGATGGTGTGCATCAACGCATTGTTTCATCGTTTGATCAGGTTTAGGTGCACTTTATAGGCTCGTATTTAAGGTCAGCCCGGACTACACTTGTACTGGCTTTAGACGTCGCTGATATAGATAGTTAAAGGTTCAATCATCAAGAAGCACGCTCATAAAAATATCACTTAACTATGTAAATATAAGTTGTATATCCATAGTTAAAATGGTGTGTCCTGTTTGCTCTACAGCAATTAAAAAATATAGATATACATATATAAATCTTTCAGAAAAACACATGAATCAAACATCACATCAAAATATATCAAGTTACGAAAAGCCATGTTCTGGAGATTTATGTTGGTCAAAGATACACGCGTTTATTAAGAAAACAAATACAAATATATAATGTGTACACAAATGAATAGGCGCTGGACCAAGGAGCGTTGTGATTAACACACCCGGTGTTTCCCGGCTGCACTTCCGGTGATGCAGCACCCCGGTTGGCGTCATTTCCGGTGACATCAGAAAGCGTCGTGGTGGCCTGATATTCGCACGTCGACGCTGGGAATAAATATAAGTTTTAAACATGTTTCTGTTTCTTGTATTTGGAGTTTAATTTGTGGACACACATTGATATTAAAAATGCACCGCGAGTGACTGTATAGAGAACAACTAAATGGTATTAAAATCGACATTTTTTACCGGGCGGACAGGTCATCAGCTCGGCCAGCCCCCGTAGCGCTCGTGCCATCATTCTGTGCATGATGCACGAGGCGGACGGCCCGCACCGCTCCCTCACGGCGCCCGACATGCACGTAGTGGTGTTCTCCAGAATGCTGCAACATTCGTATTGTTTGCTCTAAGTGAATTCCCGCGCATGCGATTTGTTTACTTTGCATTCCTTAATATATATTTAGCATAAGACAAACTGTTTTCACCCATTTTATGTATAAATGACCTACTTGCACCACTGTCGCCTCATCTCCCCGCCATCTAGCGAGCTGGAGCGATTTTGTAATGCGGCGATCATGTCTGCTTGTATCACGTGACAGTCCGTTGTTGATGACGTCACTTCCGTCTGGTTCCAGCACGATGCATGCTCAAGGATTTCTGAAGCAATGACATACCGAAATTCGAAATAAGAGTTAGTATATTGTCAAACGTTTGGATAGATTCAGTTGTTTACTCAAATATTCGTTACAACTTACACGTTTTTAACCTTTTATTGACTGTAAGCAACGAATTTGTGAAATCTACTTGAATAACAGGTTGCACGCATTCGAGTAGACTTTGTGAGCTGAGACATTTGAGTTGATACTCTAAATTTAACTGATTCTTTTTTTTCTTTTATCACCGTTAAATGCTTCTAAACAGAGGTAGTCCACAGTATTCTCCACTGTGCCAAACGTCATGGTAAATATGACATCATCTTTGCATGCGGCTGCGTTCGGTTTGTAACACGCCTTAAATTTGTCAAACGACCTGAAACATGTAGAAAATTCACACAAATAGCACAATGACAATTTGCCATCACAGCTTAGAATACAAAGAGCAAAACAGAATACTGTAAACAGAAAACCTGTAAGATCTATCATTTTCTGCCGACCTAGAAATTGCGAATTCGATCCTCCGCTCACCTATATAAAAATTACTAAAAAGAGTTATGTTTCTGGTTCTTACCAGGAAAAACGGTCCCGTATATCAGTGCTATATGATGGGAACGTTAAAGAACGTCATGTGTTGTGGGCTCTCCAGTATCTTGCACTATGGGCCACTAATATGTTTGAACTGTGTTTTAATACAGTTCTTTATGCGGCGATGTTTTTCACGACGTGTGTGGTGTCACGTAGATCTACATGTAAAATGCCAGATGTACTGTTGTCACCGCCGCGTTCTTATTTTATGTGGGAAGATCAAGCCTTTTATATAACGTATTTCTTATTTCTGTGTTACCTTCGTAAATACGACCAAACACAAGCATAATTATAACCGTATGTTATCGAAACGCAAAAAAAAATGATGACCACTGTCTTCTGGTACGGTATGATCATATATGATTATGGGCCTCATTATGCGTGTTGAGTAGAGGTTTGATTGCCCCCACAGCGTGCTTTATACTGCGCCACACGGCCACACCTGTCAGTACGTACATGCCACTATATCGATGACAATCAATCACTCACCATACACTCATCGAACTGCTCTTTGTGTGTCAGTCTTAATTGTTGGTATTGTGTGTGAGTAAATAGTGCAGAAATATAGAAACATGGACGGTGTTGTGTACGTGTTGCTGTTATCGAAACGGTAGTCATAGTTGATCCTTTATTGCATTTCCACACAACGCCGTGTATTGTATGTAGTGCCACAAACGATTGATTCCAATCCAATTATTCCATTTTATTGTGTCTAGAAAATAAACTTTAAAAAATGCCTTAACTGCCGTTGTTTAAAATATTGTTTCTATTTGAAGCCGTTCATCATCATCATCATCATCATCATCATCATTATCATCATCATCATCATCATCATCATCATCATCATCATCACCATAACGTAGCCTATTCATGTCCCCTACCCGCACAGCGCCCGAAGTTGGTCCACGGTTGGAATGGCCGCTAGTCCGTCTGCAGTGACGTTAACAGCACTGTCCGCGTTCAGAATTCCTGTGCATGACGTCACAGCCACGATGTCACACGCTGACGTCAAACCTAATCAGAACGTCTTCGTGTATATTCAAAACTAAATTATAAGAAATTCCAGTTGCAACATGAAATGTAATGAGAACATGTGTTAGATTAAAACTTATTTTGATCATCCTTATTTAAGTTGCAGTTTCAACATCGGTGTATGTTTTAATCTAAAACAAACTTGATGTTCATGTTTATTTAATAATGTGTTGCACAAATTCAAAGCTTACTTAAAATATCATTTTATAAGAGCTGACACATTAGTTAACTCTTGCTCAATTTTGAATGTTTATTAAAACTATTAAACTGTTTAATATGTACTTATTATAGCTTTCACATGTACTTTATTGAGTTAGGTACACTAGACATTTAACTTTCTTTAAATCATGTTTGTTTTCTTTATTAATTCTATTTTACTTCTCCGCAAGTTTAATGATTATAATTAAAGAAAGAAATGAATAACTTGCCTAAACTTGAGAGAACAATAAATAACACTGCTTGCCACATGGTTCCGTCAATAAATCAATCCATATCCGAGAAAAACCTCTTCGTAATCAAGATGACTAGTAACTGTAAACACTTTGAACCAGTACAAACGCTCTCGTGACAATCGTTATTAAACGTAACGTTGTTACAATGATACGTTAACGTCACTCGAACATCTAGCGTTAGAGTTGTTTAATCGTACTACATCAAGGATAAGCCTGTCGGTAGCCGGTAGTTACTTGTTTACATTGAATGTTTAATGTTTTACAAGATTTTGGTCAACATGAGTGTGGCTGGCTTCCAAATAGAGAATACAATGTTTTATTTACAATAATAAACAAGCTATTATGATGTACTGAGTAATATAAATGATGTGTTCATAAAACAGTTACTTGATTGCTCTATTTGTTTTTGTTTTTATTTTCAGAAAATATTTAGATTTTTTTAATTACTTAAAGGGGGATTAGTGTTCAGAAATTTGTGCATTAAAGTTGAAAATCAACCGTGTTTTTAGCAAATCTTTATTGTTGATTACGGATGGATGAAAAAGGATGCAGATGGATAAAAACCGTGTATTTTTTATCATGCCGTTTTGGCGCCTCAAGTCCGCAAGCAATCGGTGTGACTCGTAAGCTACCGTAACCGTTCGGAGTATACCTAGTACGAGTATTAGACGTTTGGTGTATTCTGGGTGATAAATTACAAATCGACGCGTTACGCGTGCGCGTATTATTTCCGTAAGTCTCCGATATCGCCGATTGCTTTTCGCGCCAAAATATAAAACATTTTTCCACTGGGATACTGGAAAAATATTTTATATAATTATTTCATTTTTATCTTAACAACAACTTTTAATCTAAACAAAAGTAGGCCGTCAATAGTTAGGTTACTATAAAATATTTTTAATGGAACACTATTTTTTATATTAAATTTGGTGATTCTGAACACTAAAATCAATTTAAAGTCGTACATAACTTTATTTGTAATTTAAATGTTAAAAACATTTTTCGATTTTGTTTAATATAAAAACTGAAGGCGATACGTTAATAAATGCGAGTTGAACAGCCAATGTCCACGTTATTTTAAATCATCCCTCGTAGTTTGACTAGTCAATGGTTAGTTATGTAGAACTTTTACACAAACAAAAGCAGTTATATCATAAAGCTAACGGGCACGTTTTGTTGTTCACAAATGGCATTCATATATGGAAACGTGTAATAAACAATTCATCCATGTAGGTTTAAAACGCCAGATGTTCTCAGTGCAAGCAAACGCTTTTGTGGCAATGTAGACCTTCTGATTTAACATCGTATACTTATTGGTTAAAACTTAAAACATGTAAAAATCTAGAAAGATCTGAGCATGGGAAATACCTCAAAAACACCAAATTCATAACTAGGTAAACAAACTTCCATTTTTTGTTCTATTTAACTGACAGTTACCGCTAAAACGTTTAGTGTTGGGTTTTTTATGTCAACAATATGACTGAATAACATTTAAAGGAGGGAACAACTGAGAAAAGGGAAATTCCTCATGTAGCACTGAGCCTGCATGAGAAAATAGCAGCCTCGGTTTTATTGAAGCTGTTTAACCATAGTAATGAAAGATGCCACACCACTGACGCACCCATGCGCATGAGCGGAACTCTATGGTCATATGTAAACAAAACCAACGCAATCCATAATCCCTATGAGGACCAAAACATACTAGTTACACAACAGAACGCATAATACATTTGTATTTCAATGTATGTATGTCATTTTGTAATCTTTTCTAAGTCGGAATCAAAACCCGGTTGAGTTTTCTGTCAAATGATGCCACATCCAACACCCCAGCATTCTGTGTTGGCGGGTACATCTTTATGAACCAAAGTCCGGGATAGGGGGAGTGTATTGCTTTCAGCTAACACAGTCTGACATCCCCATTCATTTAGTAAATTCAGTTTCGTGTATCATCGATATTAGTATTTTTGTTAGCAAGTGTCTAGCCCCTGTCTGGCTGTTGATATATTTCCATGCCTATCCACTCCTGAACTTGTGGATGGCAACATTTGAACGGGCACATACATGTATATGTTGAATTTGTCCTAACCTTTATTGTAAATTTAAATATGTATTGTTTAAATCAATCTACAATTACTGAATAAGAAGATTACATAAGTAAATAGGTCGGAAAAGTCATTTAGCCAGGGCGGGGATCGGTCCCTGATTGCAAGTCTGGTGCTCTACCAACTGAGCTACCCGGGTTCATTTCTGTCTTAGATTCGTTTCTATACATCACAGTGAACTCACCGTCGTACACACACCCGGTTGAAATTCGTCCTCGAATTCGTTCGTACTATATCGTTAATGTGTTAGTCTACGACAATTGTTTTAAGATATCATTTTTAAATGAATAAAAATTCTTCTTTTTGTTATTATATTTTATGAGATAACATATTAATAGCTTAATAAGCATAATCTCAAACAAAATATATGTTTAAATCTTTTATATTCAAACAACATGACGATATTTTTAAAGACAGAAGTATACAAAAGATGCACGTTGTAACAAAACTCCCACAAAATCGAATGACATTAGCTTAACTTTAAATAGTTTAGGAAAAATATTTAATTAAAGAATGTATGTACATCCAGATGAGTAGAATTATTGATGATATTTAAATTAATTGAATGCCCCCAAAACGCACTGGCGGTGTTCCCTCGATGCGCAAAACTCAGTTGCGACCTGCTTAAGGTCGAGATTATCTGTCCTGTCATTGTGAACGATAACAATAAAATAGAATAAAAACTGAGAAAATAATAAAATAGTGAAAATGAAAACTCAAAATTGTGTAATTTTAAAAAGCATTATCGGCCCAAAAAGTGGTACGGCCATGGCCGTACCGGCCGTACCGCCGACGACGGCCCTGGTTACCCGGGTAGTTCTTTGTTATGTTCGTTACTATACTTCACAGTGAACTCATCGTGCCACAAATTTATCAGGTTTCATCTCAATCATGTAAGAAGTGTATAAAAAAGTCTGTTGCTCAAACTTGAAAGAATATATGCGGACAAACTAACAGGACACAGACAACGACCCAAAGCCTGTGACTGACATATTGACTGTTATATGCCCCATTGCAATACTTTTGTACATGTCGACGATGGACAATTCCACAAATGTCAATCATGATCATTTATAACTCAATGCGCAGAAATCACGTGACTTCATAAGTTCGCTGGACACACAAAATGGCGACAGAAGTCCCCGCTTCGAGGTAAAAATTGATGATTTGATATATTTACACGCGATTTTCAAATTGCAGACTAGGTGCAGTAAACGCGCATTTACTTAAAATATTTGTATGAAATGTTTGTTTTCCACAGTATTGCTTTTCTTAGGCCTGAAAACGTGCCAAAGTTGTTAATTCTTAGTTCGCTGGACACTTCTCCTATTTGCTAAGACTTTCCAGAGATTGTAACGCCGTTTGCTGTTCAATTGCGTGTATTTTAAAGAAAACTTGTCATATATATTGTTTATAGTGTATTTATGAAAATTCAAGGAAATAACATACCGCGTTCTTGAGTTTGGGTGTAAAACTGTTTGAGTACACTGGACACCTAGTTTCAGGATGAGTACACCGGACACCAGTTTTATATGATTTTCGAAAAATGCATATAATATGTTAAAAACTATTTTGAACACTCGCGTATCTGGGCCAAGTTTGTACAAGAATGTGTAACGTTGTATGAATTATTTGCACTCTTTTCGCGTTTAAAACCGCCTTTCTCTCTATTTTTTTTCAGCCCTTCTGAGCCATACTGCCTGCAATAAATGGTAAGTACGAAATAAAAAGACATGTGAATGATTTGCCTTGTTACATAATAAATAAAACATTTATACGACTACAATGTCGGATTAACTATTTATAATGGAGTATATGTGTAAGTGATGATTGAATGTTCTCAGTGATTAGTTATATAAAAATCGAAGAGATATTTACAGTAATGATTCTCTTTTTCAGCTCAACATTTCGCTCCTTGCATTGGTTTCACCCACACTTCAAACAAAACGTGTTAGTTCAACTAACATGAAATTGCAGATAAAAGTAAGAAATACATAACAATTGGTAAACGCGTAATAAAGTTTCAATTAATAATAAATAATTATTTGTACAAAATCCAGGTTATACTAGAAGCCGACTTTAGGGTTATTTTTGATATGTCTTATTTGCATATAAGAATATGATTTGAAGACATCATGTAAAGTCAAAGGTTATACAATTTTAACTTCTTTATATTTGCTTTAAATAAAATTATACTGCTTTGATATGTCTCATCATAAATTCGAATTTGAATTTTCAAACATACTATTTTTTCAGGATGCGATGATAGAAGTCATCCTTAACTCTGTATAGGGCACGTAAAAGACGAACAAAACCTACTGATCAAAACAACGAAAAGGCAGTTGGGACACCGATGAAAAAAGAACTCAATCATTTTTCTATTGAAAAGCCTTATACACATGTCTTGACGATTATTTGTGTAATGTTGTAATGTTATGTTATAATTATCACAGTATTATTGTGGTTCTAAATCCAACTCTATGTTTTTTTTCAAGTTTTGTCATCACAGGAACAACGAAGTACTTATATGTTTTGCATTGTCACCCTGATATAAAAAGTATCCAGTCTAACTTATGCTTTCATAAATGCATTATATTTTCACTCACTGTTTTACTGTGGATTCTGTTGAATGGCATTACAATATGACTTAAAGTGTTTATGCCTGTTTCAGTATTTGTAACCTTTTTGTACTATGAATGTCCATTAAAAACTTAATATAGAGCTGAGGATCAGAGCAATAAACATATTAACATGAATATGTCCAAGTTATACAATTATTGATGTTTATTCGTTTACGGTTGTAATGTGCTAATTATAACAGAATCCGTGTTGATTTACATTACTTTTTATTGCATATTCTTGAAGTTTGTTCATGACAAGACATTATTGCAATTGTTCAAATATTGTATTTTAGACTACAAATACATATACTTACAATACATTGCTTTAACTGTATAATAAGAAGTGTTGCTTTTTCTGAAAGTGTAAAACTGATTGTACCCAAATAAAGATAAAACTGTTTTTGTACATTATTTATTCATTTATTATTTGGAATGTATAGTTTCCTTTCAATCATAGATAAGTATATTATCACAATTTTCGTAAACAACAAAACAAATATAATTATAACATGTTAAACAATTAATATATTTGATATTTATAAGCATAGAAACCGAACAGCAAATAAATAGGTTAATACTATATGGGCACGTTCAATTTTCACACATAGCGTTGTTTTGAAAAGGAAATCGAATATGTTATTGGTGCTTACATTTATACCAAGTGTGTAAAAGACACGTGTCATATTTGAAATAAGTGTTCACCAACTATATTTAAATAAAAATTAAAACATGTGTTAAAAAATACAAACAGCAACACGATTTGTTCACAGTGCCAAAATATAAAAACAGTCAGCACAGAACATGACACGTACAAAATTTCTTCATTACCATGTTTTCCGTATTTACTAAAATTAAGATGTGTCATCAGATAATTATATAAAGGCAACCTTAAATATTTTAATGTAGTGGCATGAATTGTTAGGTAGAAATACTTTTAAACAAAACGTTTAACACAATTGAAACAGCCGCGATTTTCGCCCTTATGGTCATTTTTTTACATTTTTACTTTTTTTTCATATAACGATAGTGTAATCTTTTCTCTTTCAAACAATACTTATATCAGCGTGGTTAATGGATAGTTCCACATGTGTTGATTTTATCCAATCAGATAGCCGGGATTTATTTGCTGCGGTATCGCACCTATCACAGGCGCCATGTTGTTATCACA
>Ga0224511_10001937_pt1 | contig 13320 bp, 10 predicted proteins | sample SF_May12_sed_USG_2_FD_169988 | JGI IMG/M metagenome (GOLD analysis project Ga0224511, IMG submission 169988) | Sediment microbial communities from San Francisco Bay, California, United States - SF_May12_sed_USGS_8_1 | ecosystem: Environmental > Aquatic > Marine > Sediment | place: USA...
CCCCCCCCCCACCAAAAACCTGCCAAATCGAACTGAACCCGCCTCACAGCGCCAGACCCCACCCAAACCGTGCCGAATCCTGCAGAACTCCACCCGATTTTGCTGTTTGTCTATTTTAGTCATTAATGAGCCAGTGGAATCATACCATTGACCCGACAGACGGACTGATGGTGAACCAGATTCTGGACCGATTCCGAAAAGAAATGGCTGCCAATCCTCGTTACCTGCAGGAGTGCGTCAACAAATATTTTGTGGTCTGTGTGACTCACTGTTCCTCTGTTTCTTTCCGTTATACTTGTGTCGCTATATCCTGGGTGGGATGTCCTCCTCAGTTAATAAGGTCGGACGACCTTGCTGAAAGCACCATAATTTGTAGTTTTCCAGAATTCAAACTCGACTCCCTTTGCACGAGCCGAATATTCACACGATTACACCATCGCCACTCCCTGTAGGTACGTTGAATGTAATGGTAGGGTTTCAATTGTGATCGCTAGTATTAATGCTCCCTATGGCATTTTTGTAGAATAACCAGCACCGGTCTATTGTAACAATGTGGCCAGAAGAGAATTATGAAGCGGAGCTTCAGGCCAATGAAGACCAGCTACTGGCTGAGAAGATATCGCGGCTCAGTGACTCGGATAAACAGACCTTATATGAATCAGGTAATATTGTAGAGTTATCCTCCTTATGGGTAAAATTATCAATAGATACCCTGTTACAGTCTATTCAGTATAGTACCATTTTACCGAGGGTGCTCTGTCAGGTAACCTCTCTACACCTGTTATAGTGATTATGTCATACAGAATGGTATGGATTCTCAGAGTCCCAAGGTTGAAGCATGAGTTTCATCACATAATGTCTCTCATGGCATTTGTAGGACTGAAGCTCGCAGAAACTCAGGCTGCTACCGAGGATCTGTCCTGTCTACCTACTCTACGAATTGCCGATATTGACAATCAAGTGAAAACAACTCCGTTGATTCATACAAAACTCGGTAGGGTTGCATTAGCTGATGCTCTCTTTGCTGCTTGAACTCATTGTCCTTGCGTTAACAACTGTAGAGCATATGCACGGCTCTCTGGGGAGTTTATACATGCCATTGTGCTTGCATTTTTGTGTCAACTTTTTATGAATGAACGCGCGATCCAAAAAAGCATCTTTCACTTTCGGTCGCGATCTGCGACCAAAAGCACGCGAACAGAATTCTGCAACCGAGAGTAGGCGTTAGTCTAGTAGTTTAGGCAAATGTCAAGGTTACCGCAAAGAGGCTTGATTACTACGTTGAGATAACAACTCGCGAACGATCGTTCGGCTCTAACCGATGAGTTAAAGTTGGGAGAGGACAACTCTGATACGATCAAAGTCCATCCTGAACTCAACAGCCTTTCCTCACCGTGACGGGAGTGTTTGCGTGCTCGCTACCGAAATATACCCAAAATTTTGGTCGCCAGCACGCGAATGCACCTATCATAAGACATGACAGTCGAATCAGGATTGTATATTGTATATTCTGTTGCCATTTTAGCGGGTGTGGATGTTCAGCTCTGTGAGCAACCAACGAATGAAGTAACCTACTTTCACTATCTAGCTGATGTTACCGACATGCCATCACATCTGAAACCCTTCCTACCTTTATTCTGTACTGTGGCGAACAAGTAGGTGAAAAACGCTTGCCCTTACTGGATAATGTTTGACTTTTGACTTTTTTACATATATCCACTTGGGGGGGTTTGTAGAATTGAAATTTGGTGGGAAGGCCGGAAATAGCTAACTTCAGCTGGTGCCTTATTTCTTTGTTTGCCAATTAGGCAGTCAGGAGATGTTTTACATGGGGATTAGGTCGAACTATAGTCAGGAAAGTTGGAAATGGTTGCAGCATTTTCTGTGCAGGTGGCCAAGCCAATGTGTTCCAGCAGTTCAAAGCCAACCTATTCTGCTAATTAGGGTTGAAGAAATATTGTCAAGTAGCGTCAGGCTAGTCAAACCGCCGTAACATGTCGAACTCGGCGGTCGTGGAGGGAAGATGGACCCTCACCGTGCAAAATGTTCGGGGAAGCAGCTGAATGACAGGTGTAGAGCCCCCAAAGGCTTTAACTGAACAGACGTGGAAACCCGCGTCAATACTCGCTCGATGCACTCCGATAGAACATTTGAAAAACCAGCGACCAAAGCGATGATTTCGCTAGCTACAGATGATAGTAGACTTGTCTCCGAATTCTAAGGAAGAATGCGATGATGATTCTAACGATGATTCGGATGATGTCATTGACAGAGATGCGGCTACAGCTCTGTCTGAAATATCAATAATCTTCATAGCTGCAACGGTAAATAAGCCCTAATTTAGTACAATTACCGATTCTTTTGTTATTTATTTGTATTTGATCTGCAATGAAATTGCTGTGGAAAGTCACCCCATTGCAAATGTAAGTCATTCGCCTAATCTTTGATTAAGATTTATGTTAACTTTGTGACTTATATTTGTAACAACAGTTAGCACCCACAATCAAACTGAACTGCATGGTCGCAGACACTCGGCATCTTGAATCTAAAGTGACTTCACAATCACATTCTTGAACGAAGCACAAAGTTGATCAGTTTCTGTAGTCATTGATTAGATGGCTCAAATTTCACGTTGAATGCTTCAATTTTAGTTCAAATTCTAGACAAAATTCTCCTTGCTAACTCAAATTATAATAGTCGACTCTAGAGTGAACGGCTGAGACAAGTGACTGTCTCAGTCTCAATCCATGTGACCTCCTGCGCTGTACGGGGGCATTTATTTCACTTTTCAACTTTAAAACCTGAACTGATAGGTATACTATACCACCAGGTAACCTCACGCGCTTTGCTCATGGGAAGTGAATTGTTGAAACTCTCCGAAAAAAGAAATATTTAAAGCTGTTGATTCCAGATTCTATACGTCTGAGACGCATTGTATTGCCACGTGTCAATAAATATCTCTTTTAATCAACAGATAAAAATCGGTGATCTTTTTTTCGTGCAAGCTAAAGGCTCCATTAAACAAAAGCTTTAGAAGTAATCTGCCGAGTTTGCATGGTAAGTGCCTATCTACCCTTATTAGCAGAATAGGCCGGCTTGGAACTGCTGGAATGCATTGGTTTGGCCACCCGCACCGAAAATGCTGCGGCTGTTTTCAACTTTCCTGACTATAGCGCGTCACTTCTCTACCTTCCAGTATAGGTTCAATAGAAAATTCCCGAGTATAACCTCTTTTGGTTTATAGAATGGGAGCAGGGAGTTTGGATTATAAAGAGCAGAGTCAGAAGATAGAGAGATATACCGGAGGGCTTGGTATGGGTGTACACCTGTCACCAGCCGCCAGTAATATACAGGTGTATGAACAAGCTCTCCATCTGAGCTCGTTTTGTCTTACGAAAAATCTCACGGAAATGTTCTCATTATGGACAGACATCTTTACACAGTAAGATTCAACTTTCCTCACAATATTTGGGGATGATTGCACACAACTCTGATTGTGTGGTAATACATACTGCCCCTGGTCATGGCTCAATAAAAGGAGGCTACAAATGATAGCTGAAACGCTTCTCACTATCATTTCCTTACCATTTCCAAGAGACAATATTCCAACAATTGTTGTAGCCATGTGCAGAGATGCCTCATACGAGTATATAGGAAGAACTCTATGCCAAAGTTACCTTCATCCAGATAACAGTGATATTCAGTTACTTTGGTCACTTGTGCTCAAAATTTCGAGAGTATTTTGGGTATCTTCGGTTAAAAAAAAATCCAGATCGAGGTGGAACATTTGTGTTAAAAAAGTCGCTATACATTATCGTCTCGTTTTCACTCTATATAGGTTAAGACTAGATGACTTAGAAAGGGTGTCACTGCTGTTGAAGATGACAGTGTCTGACATGGTGAATTCTATATCTCAGAGTGGCCACCAGTATGCCATGTGTCACTCAGCCAGCTCTCTTACTGAACTCAATCAACAAAAGGAGGTGAGATTACCTGGCCTAAACAAGATGATGCTAGCAATTACCCGACTGACCACAACTGCCTCCAAAAGTTGATGTTGCGCAGATAAGATAGTTGAGGTTTCATTTTCATCAAGGAGAATTCTCAATCTCTGGCAAACACTATTGTGGACATTACTATGTACTTGTAGTTAAAGAGGTTATGTCGTGGCCAAAAGTGTCTTCACCTGTTTTCAGATTCTGAAGCCTACCATGAACAAATGGGCCCAATACCCAGCTTAAATGGAAGCTTAAATATAGCCCTATGCAATGCGCATACTCAGACCCCTAGAGGCCCGAGCACAATCGCCTCTATTTAGAGCTAGGGAAAACCGGCAAAACACTTCTTATAACTAAAGTTTTCTCCAATCTTACGTTCAATTTTAAGTTCTACTCGATGTTATAAGGGGGTGAAGATCACTAGGTTACTAAGTTTTAGTAATTAGATCCCGTTTTATTTCCTATTGGGGCCATTTGCTCCATAGATATTCGAGTGACCGATATTCATTTTATGGAAAAAGACCACTCGCTTTTGCTGCAATGAATGTGGAGTTGCCTCCCTTTAAGAATGGGGAACACAACTCCGAAAGTTTCTCTACCATCGACCGTGTCATAACCCCTTTAATATGAAAAGAGATTCACAGAGATTTGGTGTGCAGAAATCATTCCCTTTGATTGACACTGACTTGAATCCGCTCGTTACAGGTGATGTCAGGCGTAACACAGGTGTCCTTCCTAAAGTCGCTAGCTGAGGCTGAAAATCATCAGCCCGTGTTGGGATATCTTAATGACATCGCTAATCATGTACTGAACAAGACCTCAGCTAGGTGAGAGGCAATTCTGAAAAACTCAGAAAGCGGAAAATTCTTACCTTTAGGTTGAATTTCGGCTCGAATGGTTGAAATGGATGTATGACCGATCTGTCTGTGCCCTAACTCCGACCTTTTTGTGATGTTATACCCTGACAGAACTTAGGTCACCTATGATCTGTAATATCGGCTCTCTTATTTTAGATGTTCTCTGAATACTGAACCCAAGAGCATGGACAAGGCGGCTTCACAGCTCGAATCATTCCTGTCCGTGATCCATGGTTCACCAGAGACAGGCTTGCAATTGAGTAATTCGGAACCGGCCAGTAAACCACTCACCAAAACTCATTTTGCTATGGACTTTAGCGTCAACTACTGCGGCTACTCTGTACCTACCGTGGAGTATACACACCCCGACTATGCCACGTAAGTACCAAAATATTAATTGAGATAATAGTTAAAAAATGAAATTACTAATAAGCTGGTGGCCGCTGAAACGTTTTCTTGCCTTGAATGAAATCCCCGACACTGATGCTACCCTAAAAACCATCCTAGTGTCCTTCATAGTGACACCTGTGACGAATGACAGGTCAGCGAAATATACCTGTGATATGCCTGTGGTTGGAACTATTCCTGGCAAGTCTAAATAAAAACTTCTTTAAAGGGGTTATGTCACGGTCGAGTATAGATGTACTTTGGAGTTGTGTTTCTCATTCTTAAAGGGACGCAACTCCTAATTCATTGCGGCGATAGCCAGTGGTCTTTTTCCAAAAAAATGAATATCGGTCATTCAAATAACTACAGCCCGAATGGTCCAAATAGAAAGAAAATGGGATCTAATTACTAAAACTTAGTAACCTAATGATTTTCACTCCCTCATAAGATCGGATGGAACTCAAAATTGAACGTAATATTGAAGAAAACTAAAGTTAAAAGAAGTGCTTTGCCGGTTTTCCCTAGCCCTAATTAGAAGCCAATGCGTTCGGGCCTCTATCATAGTGTAATAATGGCACTAACACTCGCTGACAGAGGTGACATGTTGCACTCTCAAACCCTATTTCTATATTTCTGTTGAACATTTTTTCTGCTCAGACTTGTGTAACTACTAATAGTAGATACCCGCAAGAAGATTTTCCAAACATCAGCCCCTAAGCCCAGAAATCATTGATAAACACCAACATCTTGGTGCTAATGTCCTATCTCGAGGCCAATTCTGATGTGCCGACAGTCTGAAAAGTACGTCGTCAAGGGCTCTAAGTAAGCGCATTGGATAGGGCTATATCTAAGCTTCCATCTGAGCTGGGTATTGGGCCCATTTGTTCACACTTGGCTTCAGAATCTGAAAAGAGGTGAAGACACTTTTGGCCACGACATAACCTCTTTAATTTCACGACTCCTTCGTTGCTCTGCCATAAATCTTATGGCGGAAACCCATCACATTGACTGTCTGGACCCTTTCTCTTCATAACATAATTATGTGAATGAAGTAATTTATATGATTTTTATTTCAGAGTACGGGTACTAGGACGACTGTTGAGAAATAAATACCTGCACACAGAGATAAGAGAAAAGGGTGGAGCCTATGGAGGCGGAGCAACAGGTGACTCGCCTGGCCATATGTCCTTCTACTCATATAGGTGAGCTGCCTGTGCTGGTTCGTAACCCACTCTAAATATATCCACTAAAGTTACAATAAGCCTTTTATTTATACAGACCCTGTCGCTTAGGGAATACAGGCTCACCTGTTGAGATGGCGCCTGATCTGTCTTCCTTTTTAAAACCAGTGGGTTTGACAAGCAGGTGTTGGCTTCACTGTGAATTCCCAGCCCAAACTCCTCAACAACCTGTCAGTGTAATTGACGTTCTACAAATTTCGTCGCCAAATATTAAGAATGGTGTGATTAGTACAGGCAAAAAATGGATATTTGATTTTTAGCATCTGTTGTTCTTCTATGCGATTATTGTGCAGATTTATTGGTGAGCTTCCTATATAAAATACAGGATATTGTATACCTATTGCCACAGCTCAGGCCAGTCACAGGTATGATCTATGAACTACTTTTGTTTGCGTAGAGATCCTAATTCACTGAAGACTGTGGATGTGATGCTGAATTCAGCTCAGTGGATAAATAAGGGAGATTTCACTCAACAGGATGTAGATGAAGCCATTCTATCAACATTCCAAGCTGTGAGTTGATACTCAACTTTTTCCGCATCAAATCAACGCTGAAGTTTAGTTGTCGCATAACTTTCTTTCTGTTTATTCGCCACATGATTGATCTCTGCGCGAGGTCATGGAGTTTGCATCCCGACTAGCTTGAAGCCTAGAAACGGGAACTGCTGGATGCCCTCCCTGATATCACCATTGAAAATGATTTGATTCCATAACTCGCTGCTCGCGAGCGCACATTTTAACTACTAAGCCATGGCTTCAGTCGACACATGGCCTATCTAATATCGCTGCATAATCTTTGTTAACTTACTCTAGACTAGACCCTGTAGAGGTTTGATTACAAAGATTCATTGACCCAAAATCAAACAGTTGACCGTTTTTAGGCTGGTAGTATGTCTACACTGTACCACTGGTAGTATGTCTACACTGTACCACACACCTTTACTTCCATTGACCATCATACTGGCTGCTAATTATCCTCTGATTCCGTTAGGGTTAAGCTTTCTACTCGTTAACTCTGATTGCAGGTGGATGCGCCTGTAGCACCTGGTTCACGCGGGAATCGTCGTTTCCTGACTGGAATCACTGATGAGATGAGGGAGGAGCACAGACAGAGACTCAAGCTAGTTACAAAACAAACCATCCTAGATACATGTAACAGGTCTGTTAGCTCCGTGGAATGTTACATGGCACACCCATCCTGTTCTTTATAAAGCAATTTATGGATGTTCTATGTCCCGCCACCTTGATAGAAAGTCTTGAAGTTATCTCCATATGATAGGGTCCTTGTGTCATATTATCTAATCTTATCGCCTGAAATTATTTCAAGAGACAGCATCCGAGGAGCGGATAAAACCATAACCTTACTGTCACCAGCGAAGTATTTAAAGGGGTTATGACATGGGCAAAAGTGACTTCACTTGTTTGTAGATTCTGAAGCCTACCATGAACAAATGGGCCCAATACCCAGTTCAAATGCAAGCTTAGATATAGCCCTATCCAATGCGCATACTTAGAGCCCTTGACGACGTACTTTTCAGACCGTCGATGCATCAGAATTGGCCTCGAGATAGGAAATTAATACAGAGCTGTTGGTGTTTGCATTAATTTCTCGGCTTACACAACGATGTTTGACAAATGCGTTTGCATGTGTATACTGGACTGGTAGTTACACAAGTCTGAATAGAGAAACCGTGCAACAAAAATATAGAAATAGGGTTTCAGAGCGCAGTTTTCCACCTCTGTCAACGAGCATTAGTGCCATTATTGCCCAATTATAGAGGCCCGAATGCAACGGCCTCTATTTAGGGCTAGGGAAAGCTGGCAAAGTACTTCTTATAACTTAAGTTTTCTCCAATCTTACGTTCAAATTTTAAGTTCCACTCAATGTTATAAGGAGGTGAAGATCACTAGGTTACTAAGTTTTAGTAATTAGATCCTATTTTATTTCTATTTGAGCCATGGTTATTCGAGTGACCGATACTCGGTTTGTGGAAAAAGACCACTCGTTATCGCTGTGATGAATGCGGAGTTGCCTCCCTTTAAGAATGGGGAACACAACTCCGAAAAGGAGTCAACCATCGACCGTGTTATAATCCCTTTAACCACTGAACTCACCGTCTATAAATCTTCTTTGTAGATATCTGGTTGAGCCGGCTAGACAAGGAATCACAATAATTGGACCGGAGAATGAGACTGTGAAAGCTGACAGTCAGTGGAATACCAGTGGCAATGAGGAGTGCTGCAACCTGCCCAGTATCTGAGCATTAACTACCATCAGCCCATAAAAGAACTCTGACTGTATAGGGACTTCGGTGGCTAAGGTTTAAGCAGTGTAAGCGGATATTTACTTGCAGTAGATTAGTTGTTGACTGTAATTAGGTACTGCGACTATCTGACCTTGTAAGACATTACAAGGCATGAATGATAATATGCATCCATTTTGAGTGCCAAAACGTTTTCTCTTCTAGCCAATAATGATTAGTAATAAATATATGTATAAATATCCATACTAGTAAATGTGATAAACTAACTGATGAACTCATTCCTGGTGTTGACAGGCATCGGCCGAGTAGGCTCAGGGGTGTTTGCTGCAGACAGTACTAGCTGCTCTATCAGGTTTGGTAATGTTCCTGTGGCACTGGACCGTCTAACTCGTTTGAAACGAGATGGACGATTACTTGTGTCTTCCTGCACGAAAACAAAAGAGAACACATTAATTTATAGTCTATACCAGGGGTGCCCAAACTATTGTGGCCGGTCCCGGAAGTGACCTAAGTGTCGAGGTCCAATTCTCCCTACTGTTGACATGATGCCATGGCTATGACTTATGTGCAATTTGATAGTGAGATACATAACACTTTGCCTTATCAGCAGCCTAGGTTTTTTACATCAATTTTTTCTATGGGTAATTTCCCAGCACAGGATAATGGTAACAAATACACAGTCTGGTTGGTACATGTACATACACATACACATATAGGAGCAGTATACTAGTAACTAGAAATTTCATTCCCGTTCTTTTATAAGCCAAAGATCCACAAGTGGACTTAGGTCCGCCATTCGGGCACCCCTAGTCTATACCATTAGACTGATTTGGCGCATTCCTTCAAGTCGTTTGTGGGATTTGTCCCCCTAATCACCAATGAGAAACTTCAGTGTTCGTCACATATACATGTACCGGTCAGTCTGGCAGGGTGCATGGACCACCCGCTAGGAGCAACTCAAACCTCCTAACACATGCAGGTTTGTGACAAATTGCGGGTGTCAAACATGTACAATCATCATAGGCATACTAGTCATTCGCATGTATATCAGCCGGAACGTCTGTAAATCCGGTCTGAGAGGCACATTTACCTCATCCTGGCGATCGATTTCAAACTGAAAGAGTTGTCTCCTCTGCTCAGTTGACTCCACTTGCTCCCGTTCTATCTGCTCCTTTTCATTGTATTTCAGGATCCTCAGCAGCTATGATATAAATGGTTTATATATTTATCCAAGCTGTGTGTATGAAAGCTTGCTCCTCCTAACCATAAGCTAGGTTCATCAGCTTGTGTAAAATCTTACCTTCGATAGGCTTACAGGTAAAAGATGAAAAGTAGACAAGACACTTGACATTCAGCAGTGACCAAAACTCTATGATTGGTAGTAACCCATAAGTCCAAAGGGCTTTTTGAGTCAATATATCAGTTTTTTGGTTGTTTCCACTAAAAATACAAGTATTTTATTGGTTTTCAAATAAACCGGACACAACTAGCTTTGTTTTTCTGGACGTTGCTAAATAGATTGTTAGCTCTAGAACTGCTCACCTTTTTGTTGCGAGCTTGTTTCATCTGATTCAGTTTAGCCATGTATTCCCTCCTCAGCTTTTCCTGAGCGCTCGTCTTTGGCTCCATCATATTGGAGAGAAGACAAAATCTGTAATCCTCCCAACGATTCTGTGCTATGTACTTCTCATGCAGTTTACGAGCATCTGGGTACCTGCAGACCAGCGAGCTCAGTGTGTCATCAACATGCCAATTTTTCAAACATAAGAATTTAAAAGACATTTTTATGTGCCCTGCTTGAGAATGTAGACAGGAAGTTCATGATACAAAGCTTCCTCGTTGCCCTAAGTTTCCTGCATGCGCAGTATCGATCACTGTAATCAAATAAATCATACAAAAAAATAGATGAAAAATTAAAGGATAAAACTAATGTGCATCTGGACATTTCCTAGGAAACCTATTACAAGCCAACTGGACATTTAAACCAGATTGAATCATTATACCTAAAGGCTCAATTCTTAATTATTACAGCATATGCGTGAGAAATCTTAAATTTTATGCAAAGTTTCAAAAGTTTAGGATAAATCAATATTTTTTGAAAACAAGCTCACTCATCATCTTCGGTGATTGTCCTGATGTATTCCATCGCTTCAAATGAGGCAGCTCTGAAGAAATCCAATCTCTTTAGGCGTAACATTTTAGCACCACTACTGACTAGTACTAGCTCACTTCCCTGGTTCTCTTCACGATCTGTGTCTGAGTTCATTATCGCATGAACATCCTAAAACAATGAGCGCCTGTAGTATAATAAGGTGCTTTTTTCTGGCTGCTAGAGCCCCCAAATACAGGCTCGCCTGGCTCGCTAACCCATCCCAAATAGAAGCTTGTATAAAGCCCTATCCTGCAGGGTTATTTAGAGCCCACCCTAGTGATGCAGAACGTATGTCCTACGGTGGTGTGAAACGGTTTCAGACTCACAATGACAGTGACTTAACTTACAAATATCTCATGAGGGAAGAGCTGAGTCACTTCTATAAACACAGCTTGTTGGTTTCTCTGTTTAGCCTCATTCATAGTATCCCTCATAAGGGCTGTGAAAGTCTTTATGCCACTTATGTTGTTATTGGTGTCTATAGCCTCCTCCCGAGCCTTCCTTTTCACCTCCTCAAGCTACAAACATCCATGGGATTATAGTAAATGTTTCCCTGATTATTGGAAAGCAAAAAACATTGTACACCGTAATAATTACAGCACTTTTTCTTTTGTCAGACGTTACCATATACAGCAGTTTTCATCCACTTCATCTTCACCTACCCAAAATTATTTGCACTATTCTTTAGCCTTGGTGGGATTTAAAATAACCGAGGTTATGTGATCTCTTCTTTGTTTTCATTCTTAATTAAGAGATGTGATGTTAAAGTCACAGCCGAATTAAGTTCTTCTATATTGAGATAATGGTGAGCATCCGAGGCCTTGTGATGTTGATTCTGGAAGGGGAGGTTTGAGGGTTTGTTGGTATATGAAAACACCGCGTATTGTTCTATAGCCACCCAGGTTCCAACCGGGTAGGAATTCACCATGGGGCTGGTAAGAAGGCTATTTTGTACTTCGTGCGAGAGGCAGAGGCTATTCTGTCTGGAGAAAGACAATGGTGAAAGGAGGGGAACAGAATGGAAGGAGAAAAGAACAGTGGACGGAGGGTCGGAGGGATGGAGGGTCGGAGGGATGGAGGGACAAAAGGAAGGGGTGCATGGAGAGAAGGGTGGAGAAATGGATGGAGGGATGAAGGGAAGGGATAGGTAGAGGGACGGAAGGAGAAGGGAGAAGGGAGATATTAGCTGTATGACTGTTACCATTAATGTTGGCTTGTGTGCAATCTCAACTATGAGTTCACCTTTCTGTGTAAACAGGAAAGCAAGTATTTTCTCTAGCATAAGTTGATGTAGTCTGCATAACAAACCCAGTTAAATTGTCATTTTACTGTGTATGGCCTTTGCGATGGAGTTAGCCTTCTATAGTGGGCCAAAGGTTCTTGCAAGTAAAAATTGCATTGTGATACGCGGGATTGTAAGATTGAGCTAGTGGGAAAGCTCAGTAGCTAGGGTGATTGACTAAAGATAGTTAAATCTCGGTTTCGCCCCGGTAAAGCTGCACTCCCGCTATGAATAATGCGCTCCTCACTCAATTGGTAACTCCAAACACGCCTCGGGTCTAGCGGGTCTGCTAACTCTGTTAGTCTGGGTAGAACGATCAACAGGAGCATACCTTCTCGTGGGCTTTATACCAGTCGAGTGCCATTGAGTTGAGAAGCTGTACTTTAGATATCTGATCTTTGCTCCTGTCGTTCTCATTAGTGTCATCTAGAATGATAAGTAAAACCACACCCATTTCGCTGTCATTCGTAGGATACAGTTCATGCAATTAGTGAGATGACTCAGTACTGACATAAAGGCATCTCATTAGATAACTTAATAGTTAGACCGCTTGGCTAAAGGGTGTTATGTCTTTGGTTCAAGCCCTGGTCATATTGGGCTCCCATTACGAGTATGAGCTTCCGGGCGATGCTCTGAAAGGACCGGTCATTGACGTATATTTCTGAAGATACGGTCAAATGCCCGTATGAAGTAAAAAGAAAACTATCTGCTGTGCCTGCATTCAAAGTTTACCTGGATTCTAGATGACTACTATTCAGTTATTAACATGTTTTACCTTCCTGTTTCCTGTCCTCTAGCAGCCGCTTATGTTTATTTTTGCTGGCGTTGATCATCTGATTGAAGATCTTTGCCACGTTTACTTTAGTTCTTCTTTCTGGTTCCGCCTCTGGCTTCCCTGTCTTCTCATCCAGCATGATACACTTGAGCACTGAGCACTTTCCCTAGAAGATTAAGTATGATTTAACAAATGCTCAATTTGGAAGACAATAAATTTTCTTCTGTATGATGAAAATAAGATTCCGCATAATGCCGACTGCACTAATCAGCCTTCTAACAGTTTAAGAGCTCTCTTAGAAACTGGTTTTTAAAGTACAGTTTTTATGTTTGGTATCATTTAATCAATTGAATAATAGTTTTAAA
>Ga0224511_10001938_pt1 | contig 13319 bp, 7 predicted proteins | sample SF_May12_sed_USG_2_FD_169988 | JGI IMG/M metagenome (GOLD analysis project Ga0224511, IMG submission 169988) | Sediment microbial communities from San Francisco Bay, California, United States - SF_May12_sed_USGS_8_1 | ecosystem: Environmental > Aquatic > Marine > Sediment | place: USA...
GTGTGGTGTCATTGAGGGGAGATTGAGCCATTTTCTGCCACGCTGGCTCAGGACAGGTTGGCAGAGTGCGATCAGCCAGGGGAAAATCCCTTGAAATACTCCGCCGTGGCTGGGAATTGAACCCGGGCCATGGGGAGGACAGACAGTGAGCTATCCCACTGAGCTATCATGACTGACTTGCTGGTGAGAAAACAAATATCCAACCAGGCAGCTTCACCACAATGGCGAAGACCTCATACCAAAAAGAGGACTTCTGCTTGTCGATACCAACCTATCAGAATCAGATGAGGAATCATCGGACCTTTCCTCCTTCTTTATCATCAGTAGCTGAGCAGTGGCCAGACTGTTCAGCTCATCAGACTGTTTCTTTGCAGGGGACTTATCATGGAGTGTTTGATGACCATTCGGGAGCTTGTCATGACTGTCATTGGTACTAGAGGTTGGCGTAGCGGATCCACTCTTTGTCTACAATACCGTGCCCCATCCTGTGATTCCCAGAAATGAGTTTTTAATTCTCGATAAGGTAATAATGGAACAGTCAAACCTCTCTGTTTTAAAAACACATTTTCTGTTTATATTTCACATTACTATATTCTACGTGGAGTCATGGACTTTTCTCCTCTGGTAACAAGGAGACTTCGTGGGTGCTCACTCTGAGAGAACGTAGGTCAGCTGCCCTTCCTACCGCCGCCATTGGCTATCCGAGATTCGAGTCAATAAACTGGTGTACTCAAACTCTATGGAAATTTTAGCAGGCTTCGGTTGATTTCAAGCGAGAAAGGGTGTGGCATTAGGCCAGCGAATAGCCCATTGCGGTCTCTAGTTTTATTTTCCAGGTCCCGGCACCACTCTACCTTTCCCCCCTCGTCAGATTCAGATTGTGAGATTAAATATAAGACCGTAATGTTGTTCATGGACTGCAATGTAAAGAAGAACAGAGGTATGATCTTATCTAAGGTAATTTTCAAATAAGAGTACCTTCTCTGTGGGGGGGGGCACACCACAGACCGTTTTGGAAACCACCCGTTGTGAAGGAAGATGATTTTCTCTCCAATAAAATACTAAGAACTTACCTCAGGAATATGGGCTTCGCCATTGATAATCTTTTCTGGTTCATTATGCATAAAGAGTTTCTCCGTTTGCCTATCGCAAAGCACGTCTGGTGAAATATCATCGATCGAACATGGCTCTTGGTCTTCAACAAGCCGACTGAGCCCATCATCAGCAGGACTTGCATCAGACATTTTTATTCGCCGAGACTAGTAGGTAACACTACACTAGTGTCTATCCGATGTCATCCAACTCTGCAGTAACAATTGTGAAATGTGAATGTTAGTGCCGTAAGTACACGACACATTGTAAATTGCATTCTTATTACTCTGGACCCTAGAGCCCGGATTGGTGGTGGTCAACTGCTTCTCACCAAGGCCTGAAAGTCTGTCCTAATGTAGAGCTTCCCGCGATTAACATAATATGGAAAATTGTGTGTTATACTAGGACCTACCCTAGTGTTCATATAAAACGAACTACATCATTTGTAGCAAAAGCGCTAGTGCTCCAGAATCATCATAGAGTTAAGTGGATGCCCCATTGACTTGTATAGAGTTTTATTTTTATTTTTGTCCTTGGGTTATATATTTTGTGCTTTGATATTAGTTTTATCAATTTGTATTAAATATGCATGGATTTACCAGTTGGCCATAACTCACCTAAGTTGTAGTTTTAGGAAAGATCAAACAGGCTCTTTTAAGAACGACAACCACATGATCATGATAAATGGGCAGTCGTATGGATACGAAGAGATTGAGCCCTCTTAGCTCAAGTCAGTCAATGGACCAAAAAGATACTTGTCATGGATTGATAGTGAAACTGATGGAGTAATGAAATGTATTAGGCCAACTAATCATTTACTAAGTTCAGCCTACCCATTTTTCATTTACTACTCGATTAAATTTTGACTTTAGTTTATAGTTTAGTCAAACTCCTACTCCTAGTCATTGGGTGGGAATGCAAGAGCCAGTCACGAAGTAGCGTGGAATGAGTAACAATCACTCAGTCAGTAGACTGAGTCGAGTCCCTGAGACACTCAGAGTCAGACAGCGAGTCACTCTTGAATTAAGATGATTGGTAGGACTAGCCTAGGAGCATAAGTTATGCGAGTGTAAGGACTAACTAGTATGAGTATGAGCCCACCGTACACGGTCAATCAGTAAGTAACACTCGTTGATCGATTGATTGACGCAATTCTCAACTAGTCGCAACTCCTGACCTGACCTAACACGGCTAACCCAATCCCAAGCCTCAGAGTCAGTCAGTCAATACATGACCAAAACCAATCGTGGCGACTTATCCGTCATTGCCAAAATCATAAATGGTCAGTCATCGTCCATTTCATACTGACGTGGCCATCATCGTTAGTTGAGTAGGGCATTGAAATTAAAAGTCACGAATAAACTAAGCACAACCTCATGATCCCGTCTCAGTCAATCTCAACCTCGCAACGCCCTGAACCGAGTGAACGCATGTACTGTAGTACGCACCGTCGCACCGCACTCCACTCCTGGGTAGTGTGATTGAGCAACAGTAGGGCCACCGTCTAATCGGTGCAACAGACCAGGGCCTTGGTAGATTCGGTAAAGCGCCCTAACACAAATTAGTATGGCAACTCACCATTTACAATGTACGATTACGACAATCCGGAGCGGGAAGCCTTTCCGTTCTTCTATCTATACTATACCTTCGCGAGAACTAAGGCGGTCAGCCATGATTTTTCCCGTGCGTATCCTATCCTTACTTTGATTGGCGAGTTATTTTGACCTAGTTATCAGAAATGTAATCTAATCGACTAGTGGGTTATCTAGAGTCCCAGGGCTTTATACCCAATGTTAGCGATAGAAGACTTCTATAGTTGATGGTGACCTAGCTCTTCGGGCGGGGTAGCGAGGCGTGCGAAGCAGTACTGCTTCGCTCGCTTACTACCCGCCCGAAGAACCAGATCACCTGGGTAATGTTAGCATTCTGATCAGTGGCGTAAGTCACTGTTTTGATGGAGTGACCTCGCTGCACTATACGAGTGTCCTGCATGTCATTAGTAACTACGGTCTGCGTACTAAAACTGGTGTCACTGTTGATAATGACCAGGGAGAACCCATGCATTGAAGCACCTTTTGTTTTATGTTGTTTGGTACAGAGTGACTGGGACCATGTGTCCCGAAAGTCAGGTGCATAGCGCGGAGTTATAAATGATTAGCAATTAGGTAGCCACGAACTACCAGATACATTTCCAAATATTCTAGTTCTTTGGTAATGTTGATCAGGTTTCGGCATAGTACAATCAGGGTTTGGCACATCATAACATTTAATGAACACCTTTGGTCAATCACTAAACCAAAATCATAAAATAAAATCTGTAGAGTCACTGATACAGAGATTTTATTCCTCAGAGAGTCTGGGCACAGGTCACAGTGGTCTGCCGAGGAAAGGACCAGATGCTAGTTACACCGCCAATCCTAACATACTTTGATTTGACACTATACATAAATGCTATTATCCATCAGGGAAATACTAGCCAATCAAGATCAGTCTTTGTATTCCTGATTAAGAGCACGACCAATCACTATCCTTCTAACTTCACTTGTTCCGGCTCCAATCTCATAGAGCTTGGCATCTCTCATATACCTTCCAACTGGATAGTCATGTGTGTAACCATTTCCTCCTGCAAAAAATATGACTAATGACTAATGACAAACTTACCACATGGGTGTAAGCAGAAAGTCCCCAAAGCATACACCCCGGGGAAACGCGGAGCCACCTCTCCTTACAGTTGCCCTGTTCTGGAGACACAAAATCACTCAACTGATTTATCAGATTATAGGAACATCCAGTAAAACTATACAGCCCATTGTGACACATGTATGCACTATGTAATAGGCCACTAGGGTATGTTCTAAGAGAATTTGATACTTTATTGTGTGAAAAACATTGCGAAAATTCCCTCACACGAGGGGTAGTTTTCATGACCGAATGGAAACGAGTCTTCTGTGTTTAATTAACTATTTAATGCACGGCGTTGTCAAGAGAATCCTGGGATATATGCTTAATTCAAGTAAAGGCCTTGAGGTTCCCTGATAGTTTGACGTGAATTTCTTGTCCTTACAAACAAAAAAATTTTCATTCGATTTTGGTACACAATGAAACCAACTATTAGAGCTTCCAACGCAGCACTAATGGAGGCTGAAATCTACAATGCCAAAATAAAAAATAAGACGTGCAGACCACTGAGGAAGGATAATAGCATTCATACCTAGAATCTGAATAGCGTCAAGTCCCATTTGAGTGGCCTTTTCAGCGGCATAGAGAATTACAGCGGCGCAGTCCTGTGAAAGTAACTCCCAAGGTTATACGACAGAGATAGCACGCAGAGAGAGCACACAGAGAGGATAGAAGAATCTTAGGATCAAGTTCTAGTCATGCTAAGCGTCCATTGTATGAATGAGCCCATCACATTATTCATAGCTCCTACCACTTCAACAAGTCTCAGGCTAAAGAAGACCATTAAATCGAATTGCCAAGTGCCAAAGTGAAACAATAAAATGCACCCTTGATAGCACTCACAGTCACAGTTTAGACCATGCAGAGTGTAGAATGTGTTAAAGAGACTTACCCCATTCTGACCATCCGTTTTAGCAAAAGACAATGTCGCACCGAGAACCCTACTAATGGATCAACCTGGGGGCTAATCATCCTTGCTATAAATATAGGGCACACTGTAACGGTAGATTGTTTATGCTTCACCAACCTTTGGTACTCTGTTTCCAGCATCTAATGCCCTTGCAACATTATAGACATATGACCTGGTCACATTTAATGTTGTATACATGTCAGCCATCTTCCCTTGAATTAACTAAAACATAATTGCAGACTTGTCATTTTACTGATTAAAAACACCACTGACACATGACTGAACACTGAGACGCTTCTCTGTGGGCTTCTGCTTCATAAATCCCCTTGTAAGTAAATTAATAGGAAGAGGCTCGGGACCCAGCGATAGGTTAATTGTACGCGGATAACAAGGCAAAAAACCTTGTTATCAAAATAGTCCTTGGGAGATAATGTGGCCGTAGGACACATTACAAACTTTTTTGCAAGCAGCAGAATACTAGGAAATACAAAAGGTAAGTGGTAAGTGTTGGTAAGAGTTATCTAGTTGACCAATATGTCAGGAACATTTCCATGGTTGGACTTCGGTCTTCCTCCTCGATGTCCGCGGGTTGTGGGGTGCCATTGACGGGAGATCGAACTATTTTCTGCCACACTGACCCGGGACAGGTTGGCAGGGTGTGATAGCTCAGAGCAAAATGAATGCCCGGGCCATGGAGAGGACAGACAGTGAGATACATTCATTCTCCCGCTGAGCTATCATGTCCCGGGTCACGGAGAGGACTGACAGTAAGATACATTCATTCTCCTACTGAGCTATCATGACCCGGGCCATGGAGAGGGCAGACAGTGAGATACATTCATTCTCCCACTGAGCTATCATGACCCGGGCCACAGGGAGGACAGACAGTGAGATACATTCATTCTCCCACTGAGCTATCGTGACCCGGGCCATGGAGAGGACAGACAGTGAGATACATTCATTCTCCCGCTGAGCTATCATGTCCCGGGTCACGGAGAGGACTGACAGTAAGATACATTCATTCTCCAACTGAGCTATCGTGACCCGAGCCATGGAGAGGATAGACAGTGAGATACATTCATTCTCCAACTGAGCTATCACGGCCCGGGCCATGGAGAGGATAGACAGTGAGATACATTCATTCTCCAACTGAGCTATCGTGACCCGGGCCATGGAGAGGATAGACAGTGATATACATTCATTCTCCAACTGAGCTATCGTGACCCGGGCCATGGAGAGGATAGACAGTGAGATACATTCATTCTCCAACTGAGCTATCTTGACCCGGGCCATGGAGAGGATAGACAGTGAGATACATTCATTCTCCAACTGAGCTATCAAGGCCCGGGCCATGGAGAGGATAGACAGTGAGATACATTCATTCTCCAACTGAGCTATCGTGACCCGGGCCATGGAGAAGATAGACAGTGAGATACATTCATTCTCCAACTGAGCTATCGTGACCCGGGCCATGGAGAGATCAGACAGTGAGATACATTCATTCTCGGACTGAGCTATCATGACTAACAGCCTTAGGATGCTAAAAAGTGAATAACCTCTCATTTAATTTGAAATTAAATGTCACCAGTTTCATTTTGAGGAAAGCCTAGTCCGTCATACAGAACTAACAGATTCGCCAATTTTCCATTTCATGGCCGGCTCGGCCACAGAGTTGTCATCTCTTCTTTGAAGAGGGGCAGAAATAAATCATTTCAACTGAAATAAACTAATATCGTATGCCATATACTAACGATTCCAGTTCATTTCAAGCAGTCCTTATCACACTCTTTCGGAATTCAGCTGAAGTAGTAGTAGATGAAGTGGGCAGCGGTCATGAAATTGTTTTGCATTTTCATCACCGTCGCCGACTTGAGCTACTGCTTCAGCTGAATTCCGAAACTGAAGAACTAATTTTAATGAACTGGAATCATTGTCATTTAGCATGTGCTATTAGTTTATTCCAGTCTAGATTATTTATTCCAGTTCAAAACAGTTATTTATTAGTTTGTTGCCCATTCTCAAAAAAAGAAGACAACTCCGCGGCCAGGTTGGTCGTGAACCGGTAACGGTTAGCCGATTAGAAAAACGTCTAGTCTGGCGGTACCAATGGATAAAATACCTGGAAGTGTCCGATGGGCTGACCAAACTGCTTCCGCTGATGTGCATATTCGAATGTAACATCGCAACATGCCTGCATTATCCTAGAAAAAATACTGGTGAAATGGACCAATTTACAATATTTGAGCTAGTAATCTTGAAACTACAATAGTATTTTGGAATTGCCCAACCATGATTGAAAATCGTCAGCGGTTTGGATCACGCTAATGTTTGGAGTTGCAAAACCCTGACGATTTCTGCTCATGGTCGGATAACTCCACGTTGGCGCGTTTGCAAACTATTGCGGAGACTTCTAGAATAAGCATTGAACATAAGCGGGTGCATTCGACAACTGCGCATCACAGTTGTTGGTGTTATTTGTTAACTAGCAGCCAGTTACCATGACAGCATGATCCCCCATTTCAAAAGACACTCGATTATCTAATAACCCAGTGTAACGAGCAGCTGCAACAACTTTTGATTTCAGTACATCCCTTGAGTTAAGAGATCAGCACACTTCCAAAACCGAATGCAGAAAGAGAAAACATACAACAATTAGGTAAGCAAGGAAAACGATAATGCAAACAATATACCGTCACACAGCACAAGCACACTTACCCGAGGTCACACAGCACAAGCACACTTACCCGAGTGGACCAGCGGCCAAGAAAGCTCGCTCGATATCTAGCCCACTCATCAATACATAGACACCTTTATTAATAGCGCCCACAATATTCTTTTCTGTAACATTTTAGAATGGGACGAGTGAGAGCAGAATAACCACTCACCCCAGGCATCCACTGGAGGCAAGCCCCCTCTCAACATCCAGGCCAGCCATTAGGATATATACGCCACGACCCACTTCTCCTACCACATTACTAGCTAAAATTGGTAAATTTACCATAGGAATAAATATTTCATTTCAATGTGACATTATCAAACTTCACAGGGATAGCAGGATAGTTCAATGACTAGAGTGCTTGGCCCATGATAGACAGATCAAGGGTTCAAGTCCCAGTCTTGCTGAGCACCCACTATAAAAATAAGCTCCTCACATGATACCAAGCTCCTACTGCTCCAACAAGCTTCATTTTCAGAATAATAATATGCTCAAGCGCTAAATTAGAACTTGTATGGGATTGATATCTAAGATGGCGGTGGAAACCTTCTCGAAGTGATATAAAATCTTTCGTCTAATATCGCCAAATAAATTTGCGTTTTGCTCTTGCTAGGAAAGTAAACTATATTCTCACTTTACTATTGAGCTTTACGGTAACTTTACCGGGGACTTTGCAGTCTTCAAAGATTAACTCTCCAGTTCTAGAGCCCCTCATGCCCAACTTGTCCAGCCTCCGTCCGCGAGAAAACCCTTCCATACCCTAAAACACACAAAGCTGATTACACTACTATAGTTTCTGATATCAGTGGCTAGTCGCTCTGACGGCTAACATTCACATCCCTTGCTGTGCTGCGTGAAGTTGTCAGAAGGGGTGTGGGTTATTCTTAGGCATATTCAGTCCCCTACTGGCTCACGGGGAAGGCACTGCGGCTGAGTGGTGGCGCTGAAGGTTCGTGGTTTAAGACAGCTTGTGAGCGGAATTTTTCAAAAAACTCTCTCTGTTCACCCATCAGGGAATGAGTGCCCGGTTCTTTTCAGACCTGGGAAAGGCGATGAGGGAAAAGAGACCCCACCTGAGTTACACCGTTGCCGATACAAGTTGGGTCTCCAACAGCCATGCATGACCATTGGCTAACTTTTACTTTTTTACTGGAGCACATCATTCTTTTAACTAGAGACCGGCTTAGTATCGCTCCCCTGCCCACACTTTTATAACTATTCCTTACCTCTTCAATGATGAATGTAGTGATGCCTCTGGAATTAGCAGATGGGTCAGTTTTAGCATAAACTATCAGCACATCAGCATCAGGTCCATTAGTGATCCAGAATTTACTACCATTCAATACGTAATAGTCACCTATGATAAGTAGTGGAGGCCATCAGTAAGGTTATACATACATAACATTAGGCCCTGTACATTGTGGTGACAGTGTGGGTAAAGACAGGAGACCCTTTTCGAAACCCGGATGTTGGTTCTCATTGCAGCTAGACCAATAACAATAGCCCTGATTTTAGTTTCAAATTGGGATGATAAGACATACCAAAATCCAAATTACCATAATGTTCACCTTGTAATTTCACTGCTGGCCTTCCTGTCAAACACATTGAAAGCCTTATGGATCCCAGTGACCACAATGACAACGCGAGACAATCGGTTCTCACAAGCACCAGAAAACGACTACATGGTCGACCGCACATCACTGGCAACAGAACATCTGCCAACACACTCTTCTCATGTTGACAGAGCTGGTCAAAGTTGCTCGCGAAAGACGACTCGACAACCAGGTATAGGACGCTAACACAATGACAATGAGTACTGCCGACGTAAATAGATGCGATTGCCAACCTTGTTTAACGGCCGTCGTTCTCATGGAAACAACATCTGAGCCAGAACCAGTCTCACTCATAGCCAATGCGCCAGTATGCTCTCCTGAACATAACTAGAAAATAGCGAATGGAATGCAAACTAAAGACAACAGATAGATGGAGTGAAACAAGCTAAGACCGTTTTACATGGGTGGCATCACTTGACCAATGGCTAGTTTTCGGATGGTCCATGATTCACCTCCTGTTGGTACTATGGGTGGGCCTTGGGTGAGCGCAATCTAAATCTGATGAGGGAGAAAGCACAAAGTGATTCAAAGACATGGTATGAAACCCGGATCACCTGGTCCAAACCCGAATATACAGGTAGGCCTTGGTGTTACCGGGCTCTCACTTTAAAGAGACCTCCTTGCACGATTTCCTGTTTCCACGACAAGCTTCAGAATTAGTAGGCCTGCTAATAGAATGGCTAAATGCCTGGGTAGAACGACTATAGAATGAAAATAAAACAGGCGCTATCATACCTTTGGAAGGTATTTAGCTTTCTGTTCATCTGTGCCATTCTTAGTGAGTTGGTTGATACAGAGATTAGAGTGTGCTCCATAGCTGAGAGCGATGCCGGCAGCGGCTCGTGACAGCTCCTCCATGATCAGAATGTGATCTAGATATGATGCGCCAGTGCCCCCATACTCCGGCTCGGCAGTTACACCGAGGAGTCCCATATCCCCTAGCTTCTTCCAGAATTTCTACAAAGGTAATTTATCAGAAATATACCAGATACTATTACAACATGCATAGTTGTTTATACCTAGGAAAGGTTTCCCTTAGCCGATGGATGTGTGGGGAAGTGGCTATTGGAGAGTCAATGGGTACCGATAGCGGTGTAACCAAGGTGGGGTGCTGGTCCTTTACTCACCGTTTCACCGACCCGAGCTATCTAGGGTGCTGTGTACCCTGCTGCGTGAACACAAGAGAGTTCTACTACCTCCAAGAAACACTCAATGAAATGAGTCTATAGGTGTCCAAGATTCTAAAACCTGCTGTTTACCCGGTGTGTGAAGTGAACCACAAAGCTTTCTGTTCTAAGAGTTTGCGTACACGCTTCCTCACTGAGATATTTAACTAAAAACCAATGAAAAATGATCTACCTAGTCTAGAGCATTAAGAGCACTAATATAAATCATAGCTCAAAATAGATGTTGCGGAATTGTCACAAGCCCACAGAGAGGACACAAGAAAGATGAAGCAATACAGCGTCTGTTGCCCACAGGTACCCCCCAATGACCACCACGGTCATGTGTGTTGACAAAAACTATCTCGCATTCTATCCATCTGGAACTGATTTTACCTTCTGGTCAGGCCAATCATCATCCTTGTCAATCTGATCAGCGAATGGAGCCAGTTCAGTTTGGGCGAGATTGAATACGGTCTGTCTCAGCTGCAAAAAACAATGTCAGCATAAGTATGCATATGCCATGAACATGTGATGAGTGATAGAGCTCGTCCTCCTGACATTCACACGTCAGGGAAAGATTAAAACAAAAAAGATGGCAGTGTACCAACTGAATCTGTATGGCATGCTGGCACACATGAAAAGTTATAAGTTCTACTTTAACAATCTGTGCACACATTCACAAATAGTTAAATATAATAAGATAATAGTGGTTGGGGCAAAACTGAATTAACGGTTCTAAACAAGTGGTAATCCCGAACAAGACCCAGTTATCATATGCTTCGCAAAATGATACCAAAAAGCAAATCACTCTCCATGTGGTTCAATGTATGGAACTTATAGATTATAAAAATGACAGTGGAACGAAAACCGGCCATCCCATAGCTCTGTGCATGACTTCAACTGGCTTTCAAATTGATAATTTGCATGCACGTCTGACTCTTGAAAGTTTTGCTTTGATATACCAGTTCATCGTCATGCAACTCAATCAATTCAATGTAACCAATTGATTGATTTCTGTTGTTGTCCAGTGGGTGACTGAGAGTGAGACAGTGATTCGTGATTCATTCAATCATTCACCAATTCGTTGATCAATTCACTCGGTCAGTTAGACAGTCATTGAGTCAGTTAGTGACTTACCTTTGATGTTAGTCGGTGAGTGAGTTACTGAACCGATTCGTTAGTAATAACTTCAACTGAACTTGTCTTGTCTTATGTTAACAGTTATGAGTATGACTAACCTCAATCTGCTCATCGGTGAGCCCAAAGAACTTGTCATTTATAGGATAGTGGGACATACATCTCTTTGGCAGATTTGTTAAACTTGATTTCTGGATGCTCTTTGCCGATAGATTGTGTAAATTCTGAGATACCACTCTGTGCAAGCGGAACGCCATGTCTTACAAGTTGCAAAATAGTATTCTAGGGACTTCAACTCACTGAGTCGGAAACAACCAAAAATGATGTTACTTCCTCAACTACTAAAGTTCGAGGGCTCTTATGCAAACGTAATGAGGCTTCAGTGCCGCTCGGCTCAGATCGGGTTGATCGGACTCGGCGATTGCGGTTGTATGAGAATGAGCATAGCCCCTGGGAAAGGCTCTAACCCCATTGACACCAGGCACTTTGTTGCAGGCGGTGCCGAGTGTTTCATTCAACGGATTTACAGCGAAATCTCCGCACACGGAAGAAATGGCAGGCGTGTTCAGCAAAGGATCAAGACTTGCCAGGGGATTTGCCACGCTTCGTGGACAGGGTAACGCGAACAAACGAGATCATTGTAGTATTTACCGCGCTATGTGGTGGGGGTGAACCAGTGCCCCACTCCACTGGTAGGGTTACGACTTAGTTAGTCACTTACGTAATTACGGTAATAATTTCCTGGTATTGGTAGTACTAGTAGTAGTAGATCTAGAAGTAGAATGGCAAAGCATTTGTGTGTAGGAGGGTGTTCCTTTGGTGGCACTGGTGGGTGTCGCTGTGTATCACGTGCTCTATGCCTCATCTTCTGCAAATGGCTCTCCACAGGCACAGGTTAAGCCGGGAGCTTCAGCTCAATCAAGATTTTCGCAGTTTAAACTGTAATAAGATAGTCACGTCCTAACTAAGTTCTTGTTGTTTTCAGCTGCTGCACAGTCTGTACGTGGAGGCAGATTCGTTGCCCCACTGCTGATTGGCGGAGCCGCAGTAGCTGGAGCTGGCCTTGCTTATGTGAAGTCCGACCAGCTCAAAGGTTTCATCACACCCAGTCTGTATGCTGCAGAACAAGCCTATCAGCCCAGTGTGAGTATTGGAGATCAGCAAATGCTTGTTATTCAAATGCACCATACATTCATCTACTGCAACCTAAACCTTTTTTACAGGTGGTTAGTGGAACTAAGGAGCATGCTTTGTACCTGTGGATTCACCTGAAACCCAATGCTAATGCCAAAAAGTGTGCAAGAGTAGCAGCCAATCTTCAGGCTTACGTGGATGCTGTATGCCCTCCTGATATGAGAGACGAAAGTGATGAGGTGTGGGCAGGAGCTGGCTTCGGACCAAACTTTTACAGCCAGGTAAGCGTGGTGCAGTGGGAGACCAAATAAAAGACTTTGTACTGGCTGCCACAGTGGTCAGAGGCTGGGAGATTCCAGGATTCCAAGATATATGTCCTTATAGTAGCCAAGCCCTTGAGATGAGATTGTAAAATGAAATCTATGCCCACTGAGATGGACTGGTCTCTAGGGTTTGTAACTGGAATAATGATAGAGATGGTGAATAGACAATACATAAAACTGTAATAATGTTATATATTTTCCCACATTTTGACTTGGCTCAACAATAAGCAACCGTGGTACCCAGTTTAGCAGTAGAAAGCTATGAGAGGCTTAGCTTAGGGCAACTCGTAAGCCATTAGTACAGGGGGCTACTCAGAATAGTTTCGCTTCTAGAGCGGCTATCGGAAAGCTGGTTCAGTCACAAGGTTGAAATATGGAATGTGACCGTGAAGAGAGAATGGTCATCTTCCATGCCATCCCACAGAGTCTGTAAGACAGCTGTCCCACATAAATATACAATGTAGGATAGAATGATAGGTTATATGTTTATACTCCAGGCCAGGAGAGTTTTTTTTAGATATTTTGGTCTCACTGATCCAAATGAGGATT
>Ga0224511_10001939_pt1 | contig 13316 bp, 7 predicted proteins | sample SF_May12_sed_USG_2_FD_169988 | JGI IMG/M metagenome (GOLD analysis project Ga0224511, IMG submission 169988) | Sediment microbial communities from San Francisco Bay, California, United States - SF_May12_sed_USGS_8_1 | ecosystem: Environmental > Aquatic > Marine > Sediment | place: USA...
ATTTTAACATTTACAAATATTTCTTTTGAAGGTACTATTTATATAACTTTATCAGTAAAGATTGTGTCCTAAATTCACTCAATGTTCTTTTTCTTTGTATTTTTATTATATTTAGCGTGTCAAAAGGTGACATAATAAAACGCTAAGAGCTGATAACAACCTCTCAACATTGTTACTTTAGTAGAAAATCGACTAGCAGTCACGTACTACATTTGGTTTAAACCTTTGGTTTAAATCGTAGGCATTATGTAAAACAAGGTTTGTTCTTTAAAAGATTGTGACGGGTGTAAGGTAAACGCAAATTCTATCATGTCATTTCAATTCATTAGAACACACATAATGTACTTTGTCTATGTAAAATTTGTTGAAATACTACCAGACACTATTTATACCTACAATAATTATTAAGGGATTAACGCAAATTCAACTTTCTATTTCAAAATCGAAAGTAAAGTAGTAAAGCGGCGAAGTAAGTGAATCGTAAGTAGATGTATAATTAAGCTTTTGCATTATTAAATTGCTATTAATATTTCATAGCACAGTAATACCTTTTTCTCCCGCCCTACCCTTTTGTGGTGGCGAAAAAGTATTACTTCATTAACTTGTTGTTTTTAACTTTTGTATTTTTATCGTCTTTTTCTTTGTGCCCAAAAGGCAGATTTTGATTATCAACTCATTCGTGCATTCGTTCGTATGTTCTATATAATGTACGTTTGTTCATGACATTGAACGTTTTAATAGTTTTTTATGTCCTTATACACCCATCATTTTTAATCAATAATTTATTGTAAATATTTTAACTTATTTTACTCATTATTTATTACTTATAAATACTCCGACTAATCGCTCGCTCCGTCAACCGATTCATTTTGTATTTTATTCATTCGTTTATTAATAATTTTAGAATATTGAAATGGAATGTGAAACAGAATTTTATTTGCTATTCATTGTGTCTACATATCACTTATCTGTACCTAGGTATAGTATTTACAGCAGGTGGTAGTTTTTCTGATACACAAAGTACCTTGGCAGGCCAAGCATTGAAGGCAATGTTTAAGTTAAATAAATATTCATATAAATTTACTGCTCTAAGTGTTAAACATAAACTAGAGTTATTTGATAAATTAGTTGTTCCTATTCTTAATTACGGTAGTGAGGTCTGGGGCTTTCACAATGGTCATGCAATTGAATGTATACATATGCAGTTTTGTAAACGTTTTTTAGGAGTCAAAACGTGTACGCAAACGATTTTGTTCATGGTGAGTTTGGCAGATGTCCAATGCGGAACTATAGAATGTATAATATTGTCAAATATTGGACAAAAATACTATGTGACAATAAGCGTTATATTAAAGTTGTATGTAACATGTTATGTAAAGATATTTTAGATAGACCAACTTGTAAAAACTGGTGTTTCCTATTTAGGTTTTGCAGATGTATGGTATTCCCAGAATGTTGGTAATGTTAAACTTTTCTTGATGTCAGTTTCGCAAAGACTTAAGGATAAGTTTTTTTCAAAATTGGAGAAGTCGACTGGATAACTCTAGAGCTGGATTTTACAAACATTTTGCAGTTTTTATGTTTCAACCTTACTTAGATACATTAAATTTAGCACGCTTAAGAATATGTTTATCACGTTCAAGATTGCCATCACATAGACTTTTCATAGTAACTGGCAGATGGCGCAAACCTGTTAGTGTTCCAATTGATGACAGAAAGTGTATAGATTGTAACATACTCGAAGACGAGTATCATTTTGTATTAGAATGTATTAATTATAGTGATTTAAGAAAACAACTTATACCCCAATACTATTACAGAAGACCAAATATGTATAAAGTTATTGAATAAGTTAATTGTGAAAATATAAATGTGCTTAAGAAATTTGCTATGTATATAGAAAGAGCTTTTAAACACAGAACTATGCTAATATACAACAAAGAAAACTGATGTCGTTTGACAATTTAACAAGTAGCCGTTATAAGTATTAAAGTATATTTAAATAAATGATATGTAGAGCTAGTATGAGATGCGTTATGCGTAATTGACGTGCTGATTAGTCTACTATTTGTACATAATGCTTAATTATGACCTGTGTCAACATTTTTAGTATTTAGGTTATCTTTAAGTGCATGTTTTTGTAACGTTATCTCTGAGTGTATGTTTTGTATCGTTAGAGCGACAACACATTTTGCAATGCATTAAAAACTGTATGTATAGAGTTTACCTTTATGATACATTTTAACAATTTGTTATATAATTAAGCACGCAATAGTTTACTTTACAACAACGTCAGTTTTAATATATTGGCCGTATAGTTTGTGTATAATCTGTGTTAACAAATGTTTTGTTGCTCTAGCGATGATAAATTATACCATGTACCGCAAACGAATACTGTTTCCTTCTATCCAATAAGCTATCTTGTACTTTTCGTTTTCGAGCAAGATAGTTTAAAACGGATAAAATTATGAGCATGTAACCCCACCAAGTGTACATCTTACTCACGGTAAGACTTACTTGACTTGGAACACATTATAGAGTCTAATATAGTAATATCGTGTTTTTTTTTGGTTTTTTGTTTTCTTTTTTGTTGTTGTTTTATTTGTGAAAAACGTAACAAACTCTCATTATATGAGAAATCAAAGTAAACTCAATATACTCATAATGTTTATTCTCACAACATTGTATAGAATATGTGTTCAATAATAAAATGTATGTTCTACTTTTACGTATATGTTTTATATAGACATGTTTACTATTCTGCCATAATATAAATGTATGTAAATAGGTCTCATGGGTCTACGACTTTCTGGATGTTATACAAATAAACTTTGAAATTTTGAAACTTTATCTTTATATGAAGATCGATTGTCAATATCAGGCAATGGTACGATAATAAATTTTGCAGGTAGTAAATAGTGTTTAAGATCAATTTTGTTTACGTTTGAAGATGTGTTATTTATAAGATATGATTTCTTCCAGGATTTGTTTAATAATAGACATTAAATTCAAAAGCGAAATTACGTAGGGAAAATTAAAATGATGCTTGCATAGATCTATAATTAAATTGCATTTCGTATTTACGTAGCATGTAGTCATGTAGTGTTACATATGAACATAAGTATAAGATAATTTTTATAGATGCAGGCAAGCCAAATTGGCAATTGAATGTAAGCACATGTTATATATATGTTTTCTTGATTACTTTTAAATAATATTTATTGACATTAAATAGTGAAATATCATAATAAAGAGTTCATAAGCAATTATTTATATTATTAGCAAAAATTGGCAATTGAACGTCAGCACATTTTATATAATATATATTATGTTTTCTTCATATTTTGGTGGATTTTATTAACCACAACCAAACAATATTGTTGATTTAAGTCCTAATATATCAGTTAATAACTAGGTAAATTAGTTTTAAAATGTGCGTATGAATATTGTCTTTCAGATGGCGATGTCTCTCCCTGTTCGTGGCAGGATCCACGCTCCAAAGCTGGTGGCTGCTATAGATTTCGGTACAACCTTTTCCGGGTACGCTTTCCAAAGGCGAGATGACTTTGAGAAAAATCCTCGAAAAGTAAGTGTCTTTATTACAATAAAAACATGACTTCTGAACCCGTTTGGTTGGTAAATTGATTTCACACAGTAGTTGTGACTTGTGTATTTAGAACATAGTATTTGTTTGAAAACCGTTTTCTAAATTCAGCGATTTTGTTGCTGCATTATTGCATTTTAATGTTGTTTAATTTCTATTATCGAAGATTGAACCAGCCACGTGGAATCGTCGGACCGGCGTTTCCTTAAAGATGCCATCCGCCATCTTGTTCGACAAAGATAAGATTTTTCATTCGTTTGGGGAGAAGGCTGAACAAAAGTACTATGAATTGACACAAAATTACCGAACTTCGGACTGGTATTTTTTCCGCAGGTTCAAGATGACACTGTATGAAAGCGGGGTATGTAGAACGGTTTGACAATTTGTGTAACAATGTTCACAAGAAAATAATGGCTTCTTTGACTGCCAGTACAAGTACATGTATTAGCAACATCAGTGTTTAGTATTTTGTAAAGTACTTCCAATCTTTAAGAAAATAGATCTTCATCAATTAAAGACATCACAATTGCAACTTATCGCATGCAATTGCGTTTTTTTTAAATTTAAATAATATTTATTATGTGTTTCATTATAAAGCGAATGCGCAAAGTTTTATGAAAAAAATCGAAAATGCCAACTGAAACACATTGTTGCAGAGACTGAGCCGCGATACTATGATAGCATGCGAACGCTCAAGTAAAGAACTACCGGCCATGCTGGTTTTCCAAGAGAGTATTAGATACCTCAAGGACAATCTACTGGAGACTCTGCGAACCATACATTCATCTTGGTATGCGGACCAAAAACAGCGCGGACAAGAAAATGCCCATGATCTTGTTTACGAGGACGACATTCACTGGGTGATCACTGTCCCTGCCATATGGGAGGATGCGGCAAAACAGTTTATGCGAGAAGCTGCTATAAACGTATGGCTGTTAACTATGTGCTATCATCTTTTTCCCATCATCATCATTATCATCAATAATTATAGTGATAATAAACTGATGAAAGGAAAAACTGATAATAATGTAATTAAAATAATAAATAAATAAATAATATTATCACACGCACTCACAGGCTGGCATCCATACAGACAAGTTAACTCTGAGCCTCGAACCGGAAGCGGCGTCGTTGTGGTGTCGGTACATCCCGCTTGACAGACGAACTGACGCCGACGGAGCAGTGACGGTCGACACGTTGACAGTGGGAGACAGCTATATGGTCGTCGATGTCGGAGGTAGTTATAACGATAATGATTACAGTGAGTCAGAGACATTTATAACAATACAGCGACTGTAGTCTTTACTTCTTAGATTTGGACAACTAATTTTGACATATGTTTATATCAGTTTGAAAAAAAACGGCCAACCTATACATAGCTTGTAAGTACAATATTTTTCTGTTTACAATGTGAGAAAAATATGAAAACAAAACCAGTTTAAATAGCCATTCTAAATGAAACAACTAAACAAATTTGTGTCGCACAGAAAGTTGTAAATTTTAAATTATCTATAAATATTGATCGTTAAAATGCCAACATGGTTTATTGTTTTTTAAGGTGGGACGTTTGATATCACCGTGCATGAGATAACTCAGGATGCGGCAACTGACGCTGTAACGCTGCGCGAGTGTTTCAAGGCGAATGGTGGAGACGTAGGCGGCATTAACGTAGACGAGGAGTTTGCCGACCTTATTGACAACATTCTGGGCCCAGATGTCATGGAGGTTGTCAAGGGAAAACACTCTGACGATTATAGGGAGTTGATGCAAAGCTTCGAAATACAAAAGCGCAGGACAAAGCCTGATATGAATGGAACGGAAAGCGTGAATCTACCATTGTCCTTTTTGGACACCTTCAAAGAAATTAACAAGAAAGAGCTAAAAGATGCCCTTCGGGAGAAGGAAGATTATGCAGAAAAGTTTACTTTCACCAATGGAAAGCTACGCATTGCAGCAGAAACATGGAAGAACCTTTTTCGCAATACTATAAACAACATCTGCGGAGTTGCCAGGGAGTACAGGGATCAGATCAAAGATGCAGATGTCAAAAAGATTCTATTGGTCGGAGGATTCGCAGAATCAGAAATGTTGAAGAGAAAGATGCAAGAAACCTTCCCTGACCACCGCATCATTATTCCGGAAGAGAGCGGGCTTTGTGTGCTGAAAGGTGCCGTCCTGTATGGTCATAATCCGGCCATGATTACTTCCCGTGTCAGCAAGCACACGTACGGCATCAAAACGTTCAGGCACTTCGAGCCAGCTCTAGACCGTCCGGAGAAGCGCGTTGTCCGCGAAGACATGGTCCTGTGTAAGGATTTCTTCAGCATCCATGCCCATGTCGGACAGGAGTTTCAGCCGGGCGACATGGTGGGCGAGCACGAATATGTCGCGTACAGTGCTGAATCACAGCCGCTGCAGGTCGATGTTTACATATCACCAAACACGAACCCGCGTTACGTTGATGAAGAGGGCTGCCAGAAGATCGGCGAGATGCGAGTGAAGCAGCAGCCGGGATCGAAGGTTCGCCTGCAGTTCGTGTTTGGTAAAACAGAGCTGACCTTGAACGCAACATCCGTTGATGAGCGAGGAACTGCAATGCCACCGCAAGATGCTTACTTTGAATTCCTGGAGAAATGAAGTCGCACAACACGTGTATGAATAAGCGAGCTGACAACAACGTCGTAACTCATCTCTTGCTATACATGTACAGTAAACTCCGCTTAAAGCGGCTCCGCTTATACGGAACTATCGGTTATAAGGAACTGATTTTTTAAATCCCCGATTTTACTCCGCTTTATTCTATGTAAAAATATATGGATATAGCGGATTCGGTTATAAGACACCATCGTTTAGAAGGAACTCATATTCTGGTCCCAATGCTTAAAAATCAATACAAATTCCGTTGGCTTAGTGGGAACCCAATTTTAGTGAAGTTCGCATGTGGATGTAATTATTGAAGCAGAATATGCTACGTCGTCAAAAACATTACTTTCATATATTAGCAGAATGTGTATGACATTGATTTAACCAGCCTTATTGATTAAACCAGCTTTATTGATTTTGTACTTATACATGAATATTAGTTCCATGTCTTATGTACTATAACAATGAATGTTTTGTTTTGAATTATATGTACTGTTTTTTAAAGAAATAAAAACCAAAATCAGAATGTGCATTACATGTTTTTAAAAATAATATATTTGCCAATGATCCACGTAAACATGTGATACAAGTCATTTAATTATGTTTTTATGCACATATTTGTATATTGTTGATTTAAGCATGTTTGTCCGAAAGTTTAGTAAAGATACAGTAAAGATACAGTACTACCAAGGAATATATACAAAACAAAAGACGATGGTGTAAACAATTAACAACAATCCTGTTCGTTTGCGTGAAAAATAAGAAATAAATTAAACTTGCTTTTCTATAATGTTTATTACCACCAAAACCTTTTTATTTAAGCTGATATATTTTCAATCACTGTTAAATTGAAATGTACATGTATATAAAGATGTTTATCTTAAATGTGCTTTGACACTCACGCTTATTTATATTGATTTATTCTTACATTTTTGTGATAGGAAAAGTATTATGTTATGCTTTGATTGGATATGTAATCACGAATAAATTTAGAAATGGTGTGGTGTTTGTTGTTGTTTGTACATTTGTACTTACACCTGTATAAGTATTAAAATGTACGATTTAAGTTATGTTTCCCATTCAAATCAAACACAACTATACACGATTAATGTGTATCTGTCTATAATACTAATACATTTAACTAGCAGTGAACTCTGGTCTATTTTATGGCGGGAGTGAGGTGTTTAACACAAACAGCGCATAATAAATGTCAAAAATGTCAAACTTCTTACATTATTCAGATTGATATGTATCATTTTGATTTCACCTTCACTAATTGGAATTCAACAAATTTTGTTCAAAATTTAATTATCGGAATCATGTTTTAACCCTTTTAATTCTTAAGGTTTTGTAAGCTAAGTTGTAAAGTAAATCTATTAAAACTTTAATATGTTTGACGTTAAATTACCATCGTTTTGAGATATTTTAGTAATACAGAGTCTTTGATAAAAAGATCCGACATATTCCCTTGACTGGATATTAAACTATTATTTTCATAATAACGCTATTAATATGACAGAAACAAACTGGAAGTAAATGTTTGGCCCAGAGTAGATGACTAAACTCGGGCGCTCGACAAACGAACGGACGCACGCACTGACGAACAAGCACCGAAACCAAACAGTGACGGCTTTTAAAACACTCGCCACAAACGGGCTGGACAAAAACAAATTCCTTAATACATGGTCTATGCCACAGGCAATTCTTCATTGTCCGGCGTAAAATACCACATTTCATCAAGAAAATATAGGATAAAGGAATTGTCTGAATTTTCTTCAAATTGACATTATCGCACACAACAGCAGTTGCTGCGATCAGTTAATTTGCAACTTGTGGAGGCACTCTTCGTGCAGGTTGCAAAATGCCATCTGTCTGCCAGGTCACACATGTTTATATATTTCAACAAACGATTTATGTCGACCATGCGGCTCCTGACAGTGATACCAAACTAGTTTTCTCTTTTAATGTGATTACACCTATGAGTACAAACAAACAAAAGAAAATTGATTTCATTATTCACAATAATAAATTTCGAGGGAAAACTACTTTAGCTGTTATTTGTTTGATTTTCCTATATAAATCTTAGAAAATAACATGTGTATTCCTGATGTTAACTGTAGCTGGAACACACTGTCAATAATTAAGACTTAAACTTGGTGTTTAATGTATATTCATAAAAGGCGCACATGCTTACCTGGATGCCCTCATACATAAGTAGAAACCATACTATTACAACTATTCATTCCGAATATCTTCTACATCGTCTGTTCATATACTTAGTTATCTGTTTTGCTTTAGATGTCCTTAAAACAAAACTAAACAACAGTTAAATATGTTAATTATTTTCGTTACACCAAAGCAATGGATAGTTCCGCAAATGTTCAAGCTCCTCCCAAAGCGGCATATTTTCTTTAATCTTGTGATAAGGTTTATCACAAACAGGAAGTACGCGGTCTTTTGTATTTTCTAGGTCAGATTGTCAGCTGACAAAAATAATCCTAATCTATAAATTGAAATTGACCATGCACAGTTATAAATGATCATGATTGGCAGTTATGGAACTGTCCATTACTGCTCTAGACAATGTTCGGCTTGGTTTCTTCGTGTCGTCATTCGTCATCAAGTGGGTGGTCGTGCTGCCTCTAGTTGCCGGACAGGTCGTCCTCCTGGTCATGCCGATCGTCTTTTGTCCTCTCCTCCTGATACATCATGGCGCCCAGGCTCCAAGCTGCACACACAGAAAGACCAGTCTAATGGGAAATGAAAGTGACAAATGTAAAAGCCAAAGCTAATCATAGTCGGTCAACAAGGCTGTTTCTAACTTAAATTTACAATAATGATTTACTTCGTTCGTAAGTGCTATCAATCTTCTTTAAGAGAAAAGAATGCATCAACATATACATCGAGAAATGTGATTTTCTGGCATGTTAATGGCTTTTTATTTAAAGTCAATATTGCTATGGTCAATACCGAAATGGTTTTACGTAGTCCATTTCTGAACTACTAAATAAACAGCAATATACTTTACAATATTTAAACACTGCGTATAGTAAGCTCGTAAATTTATCACTTCAAATCTAATATTGTCGTAGATATGTTTGAAGGTTCCGTGTTGAATGTGTCGCTTACGACCATTTTGCACCATCGTGACACATCCCGTGCAATTAAAAGGCGCAAAAAAATCCCAACAAAGAGCAATTATGACAAAATGATGGAACGTTTTCTGGTATGTCTTTAAATGTGACGCGAATACCATTACATAGATTCACTTTGTGACGTTTTAGTCTAATGATAAATCGACGAAAGCTGTGACAATATATATAAACTATATAATATAATATGACAATCTAAGCACCTAGAACATGTTGTTGTCTAAAATCTTGTCTAAGTGGTAATTGCGTTTATGAGAGTGTTTGTTGTTTACTCTACGCTACAAAGTTGTCGAATTTATGACCTATTGAAAATTACATTCGTTACGTATATTTGCGGTAAAGGGTTAATAGAACTAGAAAGTTAGTTTGTCTCTACCTGAAGAATGACAACAGTAAAACAGCGACACAGCTGAAGTGGGTGTTTGCATTAAATTTTAATGAACAAATTATTGGCACAAGTTATGTTGTCTGATCGCGAATTGAACACGGTGTGCTGATTAGAGTTAGGGTGCTAAACCAAATGAGCTACTTGTGGTCAAGCAATGTGTAAGTGGTATATCGCATTCATATCATGTCGTAAAACAACATGTCACATGATTCAGTTGGTACGTACCTATTGGTGTGCTGTGAATGTCTTTCAGGGCCAACACCTTATCCCCGTCTCCAGTGACCTTCAGTGCGTGGAACAGCAGAGGGACGTAGAGGCCGTCTTGGCAGTTGCGCGAGGCGTACTGCTCACTCATGCCTAGGTTCGCCACCACGTACTCGTAGGTCTGTCGGAGGAGTAGCATTTATGTTCCACAGTGTACATAATAACGAGTTGAATACTTTTATCAATAATTGTTGAAAGTTCGTACATACACCACCGTATGAATAATACCGATGAGGTATACATCTAATATAGTAACAATCATACGTGTGGCACTCATTATTGTGTACGACGCAAAAGAAATGTATTGAATAATACATGCAAATATAGCTTGGGAAATTATTTATGGAAATATAAAAGGCTCATTTAATGTTATTTTGTTTGCGATTGCACCAACCTGTTCGCAGTACTGCACCGTCGCTTGTCGCATCTGATTGAGGTCGAGTAACCCGGGTTCCGTCCAAACCCCGAGGTCACGTGACAGATAGTAGACAAGGCCAAACGTGACGAAAGGAATACCTTCCAACGATGGCTGGTAAACCTCGCCTTAAACAGAACAGCAGTGACAGTGTGTTTTACCTGAGCATAGCAATTGGGCACCGCGTAACAGGTGTAGAAACAAATTGAGAAAATTTTATTAAAACAATTTTAAAGAACCATTTAACATGAATTTATTGTGTCCATAAGGATAACTTGTTTCCACAAACACTTGAAAGTCTAAAGACAACCTGACATTTATTTAAAAGATTGAATATTTGATACCGATGGAGCAGGGTTTTGGCGAGCAGCGGCCTTCTCCTGCGCGTGTCAGAAAGCTTTGGAGTATGGACTCACAGAGGGTGGCGTTTCCGCCACCTACAAACTCGACCGTTCGTCCGGACAACGTAGCATTCATGGAGTCTCCTGACAATGGGAATAGTATACATATTTACATATCTCCATAACATGTTTTTATGTATTGTCATGGTGCCCTTAAACTTGACCTTATCGACAGTCTACGTAATTCCCATTGTCATTGTTGTCTACTAGTATCCACCATGCTAACTCAGTCGGCTTAGCGCTCGACTACAAATGCGACGGTCAGAGGTTCACCGGACGCAGTTTTCTTTGTCCTTAGTAATTGGTACTCGACATTGCGCTAATTCTGGGTCAGTTGACCCTAACATCGTACCAATATGAGTAAGCAGACAGTCCATTTTCGAGTATAGATGCTAGTACAGTTACAAGGAACGCTGGATCGTGGGACCGACTATCGTGATATAACCTAAGCTGTGAAAAAGACGGCGTAATCAATCAAACAAAACGTCTAATGAACAAATTACGTAGTATATTTCATTGTATTGAAATTCCGTCATTTTGATCACACTCATATGCGGAAGCATAGAATACGAATACGCGTAAGTACTTTCAATGGACGTAAAAAAAGATTTAGCAAAGTTATATCTATTGGTTCACCCTTAAGTATTTTTGTATTGACCTTCAATTTACCAATTCGTTCCCAGTTTACTTAAGAAGTAGACGTGTTTATGCCATGTGTGCATAAAAGTATGTATTAGCACCTTTGAGCATGCAAGGGTTGACAATTCTATCGGCGTGCGGGTTTTCCAGGAACAGATATTCCTTGACACGTTCTGTGATGACAGTGGCTCCATAGGACAGATGACTATGTCCGTAGACTCCAACCTCGTGGCCATTGATTGGAGCAGGTATCCTGCCCTCGTATATCGGGGTTGCTGGGACGAAGGCGATCTGGGCCGAACCCCCACCAACCTCAATTATACCAGCAAGCTCGTGCTGTCTGTCCCTGCAGAAGGAAACACGCTGATTGCTGGCGTTATATAATAACAACTAGCTGTGAGCGTTCCAAGAACAAAGGAAAACATGAACGTGCTATGTGAAGTGCGTATTTATTGCATCTGCTGTATTTGTCAGTTAATGAGAATCATTTGCGATTCGTTTACTTGTCGCCATATGTTGCTATTTGAAAGAGAAGGCGACTTCAATTATAAGAAGGCGTTGAACACTGTGAAGCAAATTGTAATGTTTTGAAGGCTTTGATTTTAATTAATGTTGTCAACAAAGGCATTCCGTCATGCTGATGTGAGAATAAAATGGTTTTTTTTCTTCAAAACATTTATGACAAACATAATATTGTCTGTACCCTATATGTTTTAATTTAGAAATGTCGTAAGTTTCCAAAAAAATAAAAGTCTATCAATGTTTAATATCTACACTGCCAGTTGTAAGAATTGGGCCTAGAAATAACACGTGTTTCAGGTAACCTGACCCTACCGAGAAAATGACCATCAGACTGTTTTCTTTCATGTGTCTCCGAAAAGACGTAATTTCACAGTAAAATTGTTAAGAAATGAAAATAAATCCATATTCTACCATACATTTTTTGAAACACACTTATTATTTTTAAGCATTGTAGCAAAATCACTTGCACTGTCGCATGATACATTGAAAAATCTGCATGAAATATGTACATTTTTTCTGCATGAGCAAACTCATAAGTCAAAGTTATACATTCCGTTTGGAATCATTAATAGTTACCATCAAAATTCTAGGTAAAATTTTATCTGCAATATTTTCAACCTAAAATAAGTAAATATTTTGTTAAACACTAAACTTTGTATTGTGTTGACGTCCATGCTTACAGGAATTAGTCCCGTCACACAAGTATTTGTTGTTGAAAATACGTTCAGACTGGCTATAAGTGCACACTCATATATCGCATGTAAATACATACTGGAAGTTGTTGAAACCCCCAAGCAGATAATTGACCGTCAGCCAGGCGTACAATGCTTCCTCCTCTCCCGACAGCACGTGCGCGTATTCTCGCTCAAACCGGAAGGGGTTGGAGTTGGTGTCTTGCAGAGCGTTCTCGACAGCCAGGTTGATGCCTTGGGAAACGTGTGCGCGTAGGAGTCGAAGACCTTGCGATAGAAACAATATAAACATAAACTTAACAGATGTTTATTAAAGAGATAAAAGAGGATTTCATCAAATAATTAAAGGACTGTCACTCTAGATGATGTTATATACCACATATAAAAGCTCTAATTATTGTGGTTTCAGTCAAGACTATTTTTGAAAAATCATAAAAAAACCTTTTTTGACTACGTGACCTACTTATACTACCAACCAAACCCGTTGAAACAACTTTGATATTAGACAACTCAATAACAATTCCTGTGAAGTTTGGTCAAAATCCAGTTAGCAGTTTTAGAAAACAAGATCTTTACGTGGAAAATCAAAAACTTGT
>Ga0224511_10001940_pt1 | contig 13315 bp, 4 predicted proteins | sample SF_May12_sed_USG_2_FD_169988 | JGI IMG/M metagenome (GOLD analysis project Ga0224511, IMG submission 169988) | Sediment microbial communities from San Francisco Bay, California, United States - SF_May12_sed_USGS_8_1 | ecosystem: Environmental > Aquatic > Marine > Sediment | place: USA...
CTACTTTAAAAGAACCAAAAGTATTTATTATTTTTTTCAATTCAATAATTTACTAAAAAAAAGTTTCAATATGATTGACCCTGAAAAATAAATGTATGTCTGAAAATTATTGAATCTATGTCTTTTACCTTTGAACATTACACCTGTTTTACTTCACAGTCACAGTTTAGCCCTAATCACTGTCACTTAACAATTGCTATGACGCAAAGGCTACAATATCTACGCCCCAACAAATTCATGAAAAGGCAATACTTTGTTTCGGACTCCACACACTTTAACCAGCCGTAATGACGTTCATCACTCGGTGAACTTATAAAACACGCACGGAATGTGTTCCTTAAATGCTTGTTGTCACAGTAATTTGAGTTCACGCTCATCCATTTATTTGTGAAATGTTTTTTAATCTTAAGAAGGTGGTCCAACGTCATGTTCAGTTGTGCAAAGCCATTGTCATTTTCAAGCTCATTTTGTCAGTCCTTGTTATCAGACTATTGCCCCATGGGACAGCAAGGCGATGCGGAAGGTTCATGCACAGAATGTCCGAGAGGAACATACAAAGACAATGAGGGTCTAACAAGGTTTGAAGTTTGTCAATCATGTGATCCTGGCCGCACTACTGAAACCATTGGCTCAACTTCTGAACAGGATTGCTCAATCCGTATGTATTAACTTTGCACCTTTCCTGCTAGAATAATGCCGCACAATTGCAATCAGCAATGATCACTTTGTTCAATTGACTATTGTACAGTTTTACACAAACATATATTGACACTGATTTTGTTTAAACTAAACTGAAGTAAGGGAAGCCCTCAGGAAACAAGGCCTGAATGAGAAAACAGCAGCCTCGGTTTTATTGAAACTGTCCATCAGTGGTAATGAAAGATGCTACACCACTGACGCCCCCTAGCGCATGAGCGGAACTCCATTTTCAAAAGTAAACAAACATACAGTCAATGATCCCTGAGGACCAGAAAAATATGACTACACAATGATGAAGTACGGGGCGACATAAAGCCATAATCATAAATCATAAATGACCATAATCATGTCATTATTGTCACCCTTGTACAAAAAGTCAATTTCTACTCCTTCTTTTTTAATATTAAATGTACAGCAAACCACTTTATTCGGGACTGAACAAAATGTCCGGTTTAGTAAGGTTTCCGTTATACAGTCGATGCTCAAATGATATTTACATCATCCAACTCTTTTGCATTACTTGAAGTTGACATAAGGTGTATGTTATGTGTTTTGTTTGTAATTGTAGGATAAAATAATTATTATTTTCCTCCATGTAATTTCCTTGTGCCACAAAATTCTGTGCTAGCGCTCTAGCTCAAACTCATAGATAAAAATATTACTAAACGTATTCAATGACTTCCTTGTGCAGTGATATGTGGTGCTGGACAGGAGTATGTTGCGAATAGTAAAACCTGTGAGCCATGTCAGCGCGGGTATTTCAAGCCGGCATCGCAGCGATTTGGGCCCTGCCTGCCGTGTTCCGACACGCTATATACCACGGAAGGGGAAGGCTCGGTGGCTGATGACAACTGCACTGTCCGTATGTAGCTAACAAGTTTAAATAATCGTTTTTAGATGTCAAACTTTAGTGTATTGAAGAGTTTACATGGGACCATTTGTTACTCTAAAAATTATATAAAATAACATATTTTCAAAACAAATATATTATGAGGAAGGATTAAAATACCATAAATTCTAAAGGAGGAATATTGGTCACAGCATGGTAAGTGTATATGATAACTTTGTTCTTCTAGTTATAGATTATATTCTCTGTAGTTTTCCTGTTTGAAACTCATATACGACAACAAGTCAAGGACTTTATAAGACCATGTTTTTATTCCCTTGCCCCAACTCCTAGCGTGGGGGTTAATCAAAGTTTTCTTTGGACTCAAGATAGACCATTCACTATCTTTCATAAACTACTATTCAACACATTGTGTCGTGCATCCGTCTTAATAACATGTGTCAATGTGCGCTATAAATGATGGGAAGGCAATAGATTTTATAACAACTCAAAACCGAAAGAAGACTAGTTTAACAATGAAAATTATTTTTTAAATTGCACATACCTTAAACATGTTTAAATTAAATGTAAAAATGTAAAAATTGTTAATTCAATAAAAAGCATAAATCTTCATCTAAAATAAACAATGTTTGTTAATCCCCTTGTAGACAATGTTAACGCGTTGTGGGGCTTTGGCATGAGTTCCGGTTCTAGCATTCTTTTGATGTCAGAAAAGGTCTTCCGCGTCTACGTGTTTTTGTATTATTCTTTGTGTTAGTTTTACGAGCCATTTTCTCATAGTGCCCTAAAATTTGACTTATCTGCATTATTTACAACTTTCTTTCTCTGAACATCTCTTCAATTTATAACATCTTGCCTTGTGATTTTGTTTAAACTTATTTATTTACGGTTAAAGGCCCTGTCCTCCAGATGCTCAAATTGTAAAAATGAAAAAAAATATTTAAATAATCTGTAAAAACTGGTCTTATTTTGTTCAGTGAACTTATCCATTATTACTGACCCAAACATTTCAGTGAGAAAGTTGACAGAATCGTTGGTAAAACATATTTTTTTCTTTAAAAAATCTACTGCGTTACTAACGAAGTAGCCGTTAAAAATAGAATGGATAATTTATTCAAGAAAGTCAGGTGTTTTAACATTTGCTGTTTCCGGTTTGCCAGTCAAAACGGCACGAATCAAAAAACGGCCACAGTCCACAACGGCCCCACTTTCGGTCAAAACGGCCCAAATGATAGCAAAAATCGGTTATAAAGTTACATCTAAGATATGACAAATAATGATGGCTAATTAAGTTTAATTATACTTAAGGTTTCACGTGGTGATCAATGGATAGTTTTTTATGTGTGAAAGTTAACACTTTTATATATTATTGTACATATTTATATATTTATTTATTTAATTAATACGGACGACGTCCATCGCCTCTCGCTGGCAGCGGCTGCAGGCAAACGCTAGGTCCTTCAGACTCTTGGCGATGCGGCGGATGACTCTTGGGTGATTCCGGTTTTGGACAACACAATCATTTACAATTGAACATAACATGAATTTTGTTAATTTAATTTAAGGCCCATCATATATGCATCATTTAAACAGTAAGCAATGCATTGTATTCTAAACAGTCCTCATTTATATGAATGGTCTGACATATTTTTTCAACTCCTGTGCATTGACTAGCATGTAAGCCAAGTTAATGGAAACACAAGAAAACGTAAAGGAACTTTTATTTGTTGGGCAATTATCAGCATCTCGACTTATTTACTTAACAGTCTCACACAGCCGATGCTGCCACTTATTGCAGCGGTCACAGCAGATCGCCTGATGCCGCTCTTGACATCTGCAGTGCAGAATATACACAAATACATCCTCGATTACTATTAAGTCCTGTCAATCTCTTGCTTAATTTAACACTTTTAGAAATAGCCCGATTTAGAAATATTACACAAATCTCAATAGTCCAAACATTAACTAAATCACTTTGACAAATAAACACACATTGACAAGGCAATGAAGAAAAGTAATGTTTCACAAGAAAAGAATATATTTACTTACAAAACCTACTCTAAATCCACAGTTTATCAAAAGTGTGTCATGTTAAACGGTCACATCTCCTCTTTAATACACTAACGCGATCGCCGACAAATACCATTAAAGAACTCAATTATCAATATATAGTTTTCACACTACTTTCTTTGATGTTAGATGATCAAATAGAGACACGAGTCTTTCTTTCTTATATGTGTTGCATTTTGATTTTATTTTATTTTATTTGATAACAAATACCTGTTAATTAAATATCAAATACATTAATATATACCTATAAAACAATAACAACAACCTGGGAACCATCTAAAGCTAAACGTTTTCCCATGAACAAAAAAAATATGTAAACATAATGCAAATTGCATAAAATAAATAGAAGACAAGACAATACCTGCTTCTTTTGTATTATCATGAAGTTAAAAAATTAAGATTGATTGAAAATTCACACAATACAACATTGACTTTTCTGTTTGGGCCGTTTTGACCGACGATTTTTAATATTGGGCCGTTTAACCGAATTTAGACCGTTTTGGACTGTGGTCCGTTTTCGATTAGGGCCGTTTTGACTGGCATTCTTGTTTGCACACTTGAGCAGTTCGTATCTAGTTCGATCAGGTCAAAGTATCCCAAACACTATCGAGGGCGAGCGCCTGATGTTTCCATGTAGTGTGTTCTTTTAACTTGCACATGTTATAGATTATAACACTTTCTTTTTACATATGTATAGTGTCCTGTCAGAGAATTCCTTGGTCATATTGAAAATTGGTGTCAAACATTGTAGTTTTACAATAGTATAAAGTCGGTTATGATTTTGGGAATCCTAACCTTCACGTCACGTGGTACTTGGAAACACCCGAAGTAAGGAATACCGTACTATCTATTTAAAGAAGGTATACCCCGATGGCAGAAAAGCGAATTGTCTGTTTTCTAAGCAAAACATTAAACATATGTAGGTTTCAAGCGATATTTTGATTTAAATCAACTATTATATGTATATGAAGAAATAGTTTAGCATATTGCAAAATTCATGATTTTCTAGTAAAATCTGGAGGACAGGGCCTTTAAATCCAAAACACAAACGTACATTATATTATTATTTTATTACTTTTAACTGTTTGGCTTCAGTTGAAATACATCTTATTCTAAATGAGGTTTCAACGGAGAGGAAAGTCGGAGACTATATCCACATAATTATGTTGAAAGTTTTAATGAACTACGATGTTGGAATATTCACTGTAGATTGTGAAGTGGGCTAATGGATTAAGATGTTTGTATATTTACAATGAATTGTGAAGCTGGCTAATTGACTAAGGTGTTTGTTTATTTTACAATGGACTGTGACGTAGGTTTATGGACTTAGATGTTTGTATTTTCACAGTCGATTTTTGTGGGGCTAATGGACTAAGATAGTACATTTCACTATGAATTGTATATATCACTATGAAGTGTGAAGAGGGCTAATGGACTAAGATGTTTGTATATTTAACAATGAATTGTGAAGCTGGCTCATTGACTAAGGTGTTTTTATTCACAATAGAATGTGAAGTGGGCTTATTATTTGTAAGCATAGATAAATATTAGGACATATATCTATCACAATGTGCATATACAACATGTAAGCAAACACATACAAAGACCTAAAATGAAATAAACCAAAATAAAAATATCGCAACGCCAGTCACTCACATATATTCATAAATCGAGCACAAATGGAAACGCATATAACAGTCGAAAGTATTAATCGGTCAACAGTATGTAAACGTAGACCATTTGAAGAAATTCAGAAAACAGTAAAAAAAACAAATAACATTTATCAGGAAATAAAGTGATATAACCTTCTGGTGTTATTACAGTTTCCCCCAAGGAGCAGACAGGTGGACAGGAGTCATCCGTGTTGGTCTACATCCTGGTTCCCTTGGCGACCGTTATTGTCGTCGTTGCCGTGGTTTCTGTCGTCTGCTGCCGTCGGTACCAGGCCCGCAAATGTATGTCCTCTCGGTGTATTTCTTGACAATACAGATCACTAAAACGAAATGTATCTTGGTTATCTTGTGATATATATACATTAAATTCCCTGACTTCCCGAAAGAACACAAAATGTTCATTATGTGTAATTTGCTGGTGTGCTAAATATAATGTGCGTATTGTCTCATGCAGGTTACCTCACATAACCCACATTAATCTCAAAGTATTCTAGATTACGTCCATACAATATATACAACGCTTCAACGTAAATTTTAAAATTCTATCATGAAAGAATTTATTTTGCCTTTCATGAACAGCTACATTGGGTCAAGAAAGCATGGCAACAAGGTATGGTCGACATTTTGTTCATTGATTGATTAAATAATTTTGTTTTAAAGCTACAGGTAGTGTTACTGATTGGGTATATATCAATATATGTTTTATGACATGCTTCATTTCATATCTTACTTTATAGTCAGTTAATTGATTAATTAATTTTGTTTTAAAGCTACAGGTAGTGTTATTGATTGGGTTTATATCAATACATCTTTTAAACCATGTTTTTACTTTCATATATTACTTTATAATCAGTTGATCGTGGTGTAATGTTATGTTGCAGGCCGGACGCATCCAATGACAGTATGTATAATTGCTTTCCTTACTTAAGTAGAATTTAGTAAGGTATTAAACAAAACACATGAACGCCCCTAGTCAGGTGTGCAACTTTATTGTAGTATTGTACACTTATCAGGACTATTCCTATGCAAATTATTCTGATGAAAAGGAAAACCCTCAGAAAGCATAGTCTGCATGGGAAAAAAGCAGCCTCGGTTTTATTGAAGCTGTTCATCAGTGGTTATGAATGATGGCACACGACTGACGCCCCTAGCGCATAAACGGAACTCCATTTTCAAATATAAACAACATACAATCCATGATCCCTGAGGACCAGAAAAATATGACTACACAATGATGAAGTACGGGGCGACATTTTATAGCCGCCACACAGGCACTTAACACCAGCTGTAGTAAGTTAAATTAAACTGATGACAGAATAATCCCTCAGGAAGCATAGCCTGCATGGGAAAATAGTAGCTTTGGTTTTATTGAAGCTGTTCATCAGTGGTAATGAATGAATACTTATGGTTGGTATATACTAGCAGTTATACAAAAAGTATCTCTCAACATCTTCTTTAAAGATGTTTACCAATCAGTTTATGTATTTTGCGATTACATCTAGATATATAATAATTAAGAATAGAACTATAAAAAGATTTGAAAACTAAGAAGGGTCATGCCATATGCACCACTGTGTTTCCTAGACAAAAATCCATTTGTTTAAAACTTGTTTTTATCTGTTTACTATGTTAAATCACATGAGCACAACAACCTCGTGGTTATCTATTATTGCATGTCTTTGTCCAGCGTATGGCGTAGTGCATTAACATTTACACAAATCATTGTCTTCTCAGAAACAACTACTTGATCATTTGAACAAATTACACACAAATAAACCCTGGGTGACCCCTACCAAAGTTGTTTGAACCGTTTCGTTAAGCTGCATAAGTAAGCTGTATAAGTCTTGAGGTAAAAGGTTTTTAAAATAAAAAAAAATCACAAAATCTTCTATGAAACATCATTTGGTATATAATATCATCTTATGTGAAACTAAGCTCGTCCTGGGGCAAGAAATATACACTGGAATTCAAATCGAAATCCGCTGATGTGTTCTCCTCAACATATGTGCCAAATTAAAAAAACTACAAATGCACAATCATGGTTCCAGCATAGGTAAATCATGGGGTCAGAAGAGATGATAAAAACGTGTGTCTAAAACTACAATACCCAGATATTATATTTGTTATCTTCCATTATATGTAGGTCATCTACCAAATTTGTCCGGGTGGCAAAATGGCGGGAGAAAAATTGTTTGGAATGGCGTAAATGACGAGGAGGAATTGTCCAGGGGGGAATTGTCCGTGATCCGTTTAATTTATGATCCTAGGACGAAACAAATGTTCCTGCCTTAAGGCTCATGACTTTATATTGAATTATACTTTAAAAACATTCAGACCAGCATTGACTTAATGTTTTTTAAACTTATGGCCATTAATTACGCATGTTTAAGCACGTTTACAAATGTTAAAACACACAATTTATTAAATTCAGTTTTATCCACTCGGATCAACGTTCTTTGGTGTAAACGGTATTTTGCTGTTCATTATTCATCTAAAATAATTGCAAAATTGCAGATTTAATGAAAAACATTCCATTTCTGAAACGCGCAAAACAAGCGCTTGTTTTTGTCTACAACTCGACATTACAAGGTCAAAGTTTCAAGCACGAAATAAATTGACCACATCAATTGTGAACTGCATTTTTCTGTATTTAAATTACATCACGATTACATGTGCTAACCACTTTGGTACTGATCCACTGAATGGATCATTTGTGTTTTTATTTTATTGTGCACAAAATATGCCCGTGCGTCCGTCCATATGTTCATCTGTCTGTCCGGCGTAGGCAAATATAAATTGAAGAGATGGCCCGTACAAAAACTAGCACAAGGGACGACACAAAAACTGTTACAACATCATGACGTAACAGACATTTAGAAAACATATATTTTTGTGTTTTTCGGATTTTTCTGTTTTTGTTTTCTTTTTATTGATAACTTCTTAAAGGAATTGTCCGCTCATTAACTTATTATTAACTTATCATAGCCAATAGATGAACCCTATTGACAACCCTGTCAGTAGGTCAAAGGTCAAGACCACAGTGACCTGGAGCATAAAATACTTGTCCGCTCAAAAACTGAAAACAAATTAAAATAAGGGACACCATTTCCCACAATTGGTGTCTTAGTTGGCCATGGCCGATAGATGATCCCTATTGTGTTCGGGTCCGTTTGTCAAAGGTCAATGTCAGAGTGATCTAGATTAAGCTGCCAATATTTTGGCTTTGACAATGCCTTATAAAAAGTTAAGTTTTTCTTTGGCTATTTTATTTGGTTTAAACATATTTTATTGAACAAAAAACACATTGTTAACACAAATATCATCTGGCTATTTTATTTAAATGGTTATGCTTTGCAGAAAAAAGTTGTACTTTGTGAATTGGTCTCAGGTAAGCTGCTTTTGGCCATCATGACTCTATAGTATATGTATTTGTTATGCCGACCTTTGAAAGAAGTGGGGACATCTTTTTGTTAATGTCGGTCTGTCTGTCCATCTGATCCATCTGTCGGTAGACAAAATGGTGTTGGCTGATTTTGTAGAACAACTGTAAAATCATTTAGTTCGTGTGGTTGGACGACGGTGGACATATTTTTGGACACTTAAAATCGTGGATTTTCAATTTTTAAAAATACAAAAAAAAATACTTTCGATGACCAAGAGACTAACTTTTGTCTTGTGTCACGCGTAAAGATCACTGAAATGGGTCAATTTATTTACAACCCAGCCAATCCGGTTGCCTTTTAATGACAAAAAAAACATGTTAACTTACATGTCATTTAAGGGATTGTGTTCATAAAGTTGTTACGGGTGCTAGTCCTTTTAAGGGTATAATTTAACAAAGCCATTCAATTTCAACACCAATTAGCTCATCATACAAACTGACTCAATACATAGGTTTTGAGTAAACACCCTAGAACTATGAAGTTGATCAGCGCTATTATATCTGTCTCAGGTTTACAAAGATTCTGATTTACATAGACTTATAGGTACTTTATGTATAACAAATTTGTGCAGATGAATGATTTGCTATAGTCATTAATGAAATAGAGTCTGACTAAGCTTAATCTTGGCTTGATAAGCAGATTACGAAAATGCAATATACGTAGATCTACGCCACATTGACATAAATATTAAGAAAACTAAATTGTAAATATTTTACTAGGATCTTTAATTCATAGATTGTCCTACCTACGACGGACACAGTGTTCAACAGTGTGCAACGAATTAAAATGACTTCACAGTATTTACATTCAAATGTATCAAAAAGCTTTTATATTCCACATGCTGATTGGTCTTGGTAAGGACATGACCCGTATTAATTTTGTGTTCAATTTGTCAAAGTCACAAGAGTTCCTTTTGTAAAGAAAGTAAAAATGGTTTCTGCTGATTATATTGAGAATCATTTATTATGCTTCCCGAAGGAAGAGCATGTTGTCGCCGCTTTGTCTGTCCGTCTGTATGTATGTCCGTTCGCCTCATTGAAACCTTGTAGGTAGATAGATCTTATATGTGGAAGTGCCCTGCATACAAACCATTACTCTGCTTTGCCTAAATTTGGAGTTTTTCCTGTTTTTTTTCACGTTAAACTTTGTACTGGAAATAAGTCTGAAACGACAAGAGATATCAACAATAGGTAGATAAATCAAAATCAAAAACAAAGTATAAGCAAGAAACTCTGTAGGTGGATAAATTAAACTGAGTAGAAGTGCAGAAAAAAACTCATCGCTTCATAACTTTTGAGTGAATGCACTTTGTTTTTAGACTTGCCTTTTGTTTACAATGTAACTTCAACAGTATAAAACTACTGACATTGAACTTCACATAATATATTTATGCCGCTGTTGGTAAACACTTCACGGACACATTTCTTGTCTGTGCCTACAACCTATTCGGGGAGCATCACCCAGTTCGTCCGGCTCTTGTTATTGTAGCCTCTTTTTACTGTTTAAGATACAGTACCCAGCTCAGACAGCAAGCACAGTAAACCGGGTGGTGAATACCTGTCGCTGGACGTTGTTCATGGCGAGTCCGCCTACAACCAGCTAGGTGAGCACACAGAAGACAACCACTCGGGGATTTATTTCGAGATTCACCATGCAGCCCAGGATCACGGCCATTACGAAGTTACTACTGGGGATTCAGGGAGTGGACAACACCCACTGGCGCTGTACACGTGGGAAACCGGCACCGCAGAACCAGGACATGCTTACCAGAACAGCGAACAGGTGGTTCTTACCAGACCTAGTCATGATGTTGTTTTATTGGTACTTAAAGTTCCGTACCTTTAATTACTGGCTAAAGACAGTGAGCCTTGAGACCTAGGTCCAGGTATACATGTATGTGATTTAAGTGAAAGACTATTTAAAATATATACCGTACTTTTTAATTTTGTATGTATTAATCAGTTCTTTTCCACATCTAATAAAATTAGCTTAATTTATCAGGTGAAAATGACGAAATAGAGCCATAAATCGAGTAACTGAATATTTGTCAACATGTAAACCTGAGAAAAACGAAATTCACATAAAACATGCAAATTCTCGATCAAACTTTTAAATACCTTGGTCCATTCATGCCCCGAACATTTTATCTTTGACCTTTGACTCCTGAATTTGCGGACAAACAACGGTGTGTAAGTATACATGCTAGGTTTAAAGATGCTATGCCTAGCATCTTTAATGGACCTAATTTGACACAAGCAATTGGTAATTGATGTACTAATCCACATCTGAACCGACAAACAAGGGCAAATTATGTCCCCAACCATAGAGAGATGGGGTCATAAATAGATATCAACATAAACATTTAGGTACAGTTTATTTAGAATGAGGAGAGCCGCTACTGGAGCTTTTCTATGAGAAAAAATCTAATTAAAAATTACATTGTTTGTCACGCTAAAAGTATGTCTAAAATAAAGCAAACTCAATGTTTCAGGGAAGCTCAACAACGGCCCAGTCTCAACACAACGTGGCTGCCAGGCATGAGACAGCTAGGTACGAGAATGCCTCGGATAGACAACAGACTGATGAACAGAAAACCGGCAGAACCAGTGCCTACCAAAACCTGGCATTTGACTCCCACTTATAACTTTTGACAACTTATAAATCAACTATTTAAAGAAAAGTTTAGGCGTGTGTGTGTTTTGAGCTAAAAATCAATACTTTTCGAAATGTGCTATTTCCATTTAATCAACATTTAAAATAAACTTAACATTCTTACAAAACAAATTGCAATAAAAAGGGGGGAGAGAAAAAGCTTGCACACAGCGACCTAAACGCCTATTCCACAAGATGATCAACACCTTTGTCTAAAACAATCTTTGAACTATATGCCTTGCATTAGATTGCAATAGATTGCACAATATATGTGTTAAAATATCTCCCTTTATAAATGAACTTTATTTGTATATAATTATATTATATTGCCACTCTGTGTTAGAGACTGGAGTTTATATTATAGTTCATGTAATATTTTGATCTCTGAGACCCCTTATTGATTCAGCCAAGCATTTTGGTAAAAGGTCACAAAAGGATCCGTTCTGTGAAAATTCATACAATTCGGCAAAGCAGTGGAGTAGGAGTCATTTGAAGATTGTTTCCAGTCTTGGCTTTAGTTCACATAGTCTACAAGCTTTATTGACCGAGTACTGTTTGTCATTCGGCAACAGTTTTCCTTCTCTAAAATTGCTCTAAGTTTTGACCAACCAAAACTATGATCCTTGGGTTGTTCCTTTACAAATATGCAATTTTCAAAAACAGACCACCTTAGGAATCACAATTTAACTATGAATGTTCTAGGAAAATCTTTGCCAAATGTGATAATTTCTTCTAACTTAGCTAAATGGCTATACTTGGCTGGATAACCAGGTCAAGGTGACTCAGATGAGTGACTCAGTGCCCTCTTGTTTATAAAACTTGCCTGACATGCATTTTATTTGGTTCCATCATCACTCATACATTGCAATTTTACTGCATCTTTATGTTGATAAACATTTATAACTATTTTTTTAATTTTAATATTTCTAGCAATAAAGTATAACCAGAGTGTTTGTTTTATTTTAATTTAAGAGCCTAGGAAACGGATGCACAAATATATTTGGTACACAGTAAATCGCAATTATTGCCAAGCAATAATTGCACACTTATTACTCAAAGTTTATTTCAACCTTAAATTATTGGAATTAATGCTGTGGTGGGACAGTTTAAAGATATATCTACTTTCCAGTAGATTATGCCTAAGGTGCTTAAATACATACTAATCAATACTTGAGCTTATAATGCATATAGCATAGATGTACCACATAATGGGTAGGATAATGTCATGCACAGGACAATGTTTGGTTAACAAGTGTGCAGTTATAAATTGATTGTTCAATTTAAAGTCTAACACTACCCAAACAACAGAATGGGTATCAACACATGGACAACAATTTTGTAAAGGTGGCATCCACACAAATAGCTGTTGCATAGTGGCATCCACCCTCAAATAGTTGTCACAAAGTGGTCTTTACCCTCAAATAAATGCCACAATATGGCATTCACCCTTAAATAGTTGTCACAAGATGGAATCCACACAAGGTTACATCCACCCTTGAAAAGATATCAGACGTTTAAATCTACCCTTAAATAATTGTCAAAATGAACAGTTCCACAACTGTCAATCAAGATCATTTATAATTGTACATGGTCAATTTTAATCCAATAGATTAGGATTATATTGTCAGGTGACAATCTGACCTAGAAAATACAACAGAAAGCATAATTCTTGTCTGTGATAAACCTATCTACTGAAATGGCTGTCACCTTCATCTTCAACTGGATGGCACAGGGTGACAATTATCCTCACTTGTTTCCATAAGTGAAAACTTATTCTTGTTTCTATTTGTTCAGTCTAGGGGGCGTCAGTGGTGTGGCATCTTTCATTACCACTGATGAACAGCTTCAATAAAACCGAGGCTGCTGTTTTCTCATTCAGGCCTTCTTTCCTGAGGGCTACCCTTTCTTCAGTTTAATATAACTTACTACAG
>Ga0224511_10001941_pt1 | contig 13313 bp, 6 predicted proteins | sample SF_May12_sed_USG_2_FD_169988 | JGI IMG/M metagenome (GOLD analysis project Ga0224511, IMG submission 169988) | Sediment microbial communities from San Francisco Bay, California, United States - SF_May12_sed_USGS_8_1 | ecosystem: Environmental > Aquatic > Marine > Sediment | place: USA...
ACGGATATTCTAGAAATGCATGTTTTTGTTTCAATATACGCAATGTTTTTTTTTCCAAAACTTAAGAGTCAATAGGATCGGTTGTCGCCACATATGCAAATGCTCCATTTACAACATTTTCCCGTCATTGATTTAGTAAAGACCGGATGTAATGTTGAATATATAGTAAAAATGTCTCTAAACAGAATTGTTTTTATTCGGAACCTTTAGGAAAAATACATGTATGACAAAATACTGTAATTTGCTTTCATAAACCTACTTATAAGTAATGTTTACAATGTTATCACGTTAAACCTTCAGTAAGAACGACTACGAATATACTTTAAACATAAAAAATACTCGCCAGATTTTATGATCTTATAAAAGCTTTTATTGTGCATTGTCGTATTTTTGAATTGCGGTTTTTGTTCATTCGTGACACTTAACGTTTTCTTGTAACAATCCGCCATGGCCAGTATTCTATACTTAATGTGCTAGACTATAGAACTATTATGTTTTAAGGGAAACTTAAGTATAAGTCAAAAGAAATACTGTTATAAGGTATTAGAATTGCAAGAGTGGAAAGAGAAAGAAAAACATGTTGTAATAACGTCAATTGTGAGATGTAACTTTCGCCATTATGTAATTTGTTCTTTGATCTTTTTGTATCCGACCTAGTTCGGAAATACGTAGGGCATTGAATGACGATCGGTAACATGCTTCTGCTCTATCCATTGGAGAAAGTAGTCTACATTTTTAATTTGTACGTGTTTACCATTCACCGAGGTTCAATGTATCAATTTTACTAGTTTAATGTATTTTCAAACAAAAGTAATGTCGCTAGTTAATTCATTACGAGGGCTGTTCAATAAATAATGAGACTGCGCCTATTACTTTTTGATTTGCTTCCAATTGGAATAAAAGTCAATATTTTTGTAAAATATAACTTATTTCCTACTAAATGTCCAAATTGTATCGGCTTATAACAAACAATATAGTAACGTACTACCGCCCCCGTTCAAAAGTTTGTGCAAATGCCATTTTATCATGACAAATAAAGTCACACGATTATTAAATTATTCAGAATAAAACTTACAGAACATTTACAGGATGTGTTTCCAACGTATATTGCAAATATTAAAAAAAATTTACATGTGGTTATTGAAATATCAGTTTTGAAAGAGAACTGCTCACAATGGCAGACACGTCAACATTCAAATGCGTATTGCCATTTGACAAATGATCAAATTATTATGTTGTTTTGTTATTATGAAACACAAACAAAACTTTATTTTTCTGATTATTACAAAACAATAACACGTGGTCAAAAGCATACAAACAAATCTGTGTTATTTTAATAAACAATGTAAATCGACACTATTGTTTAATATAAAGTTTATGATATGAATGTATGATGACTGCTTCAATATCGTCGTGACGTCAAAAAGTGGGGGGAGCGATAACAGCAACATGGCTATGTTGCCATGGCTGCCATTGCATAACCGTTAAATGAAACTGTCTTATTTTGGCGATCTACTACAAAAAATGATTGATCTAAATGTTTATAATACTTGTGTCTTTGTATTTTGTAAAAAGTAAAAGTTATGAATACAGTCTCATTATATATTGAACAGCCCTCGTATTTACAGTTTGTATTGGCCGTGCATAACACCTTATTACTATTAGCTGCTATTATTAAACTGAGAAAATGGAAAGCCCTCATGAAGCATAGCCTGCATGGAAAAATAGCTACCTCGGTTTTATTGAAGCTGTTCAAATGTGGTAATGAAATAAGCCACATAAACCACTAACGCCCACTAGCGCATGAGCGGTACTCTATTTTTAAATTTAAACAACATACAATCAATGATCCCTGAAGACCAGAAAAATATAACTACATATTGATGAAGCAACAATTTTTTTACTCTTCGTGAATTTAGTCATTCCGCTCTGAAGGCTTGGAAACAAGTACGCTCTGGAAGAATTATACTGATTTCAGTACAACTGATCTCATACTAGTGGTTTAAGTTAAAATACATGTATATGATCAAAGTCAACATAGTTAAAACAAAATGCCGGATTAGTACCATCAATTTTTTACTTCAGTGTTTCATGGGTACGTAGAACCACCGTGTAATCCTGTGGAATTAGTTAACGGATCATCTCTCATGCCGGACTCAAATATCACGGCATCGAGCGAGTGGGATATCGACCATGGACCACACAAGGCGCGCTTGCACAATAATGTGACTCCAGCAGCATGGTGCCCATCTAAGGTTGAATCACATGCTCCAATACCTCGCATGTACATACAGGTCAGTGAAACTGTAGTCCCGTCGCACAATATGCACATACAGGTCAGTGAAACACTTGTCCCTATGCCGGTATGTACAAACCGGCGATATGTCAAACACCTAATACATGTGTATGTACATACAGGTAAGTAAATAACTAGCTCGTACACCCAGCATGTACTTACAGGTCAGTGAAACACTTGCCCCCATACGCCTAATAAGTACATAAAAGTAAGTTAAACACTTTCGCATACGCCCGTTACTGGCGACAGCACAGCGTGTACTTCGGCGATCTTCATTTTTTAACGTTGTTGGGACGGTGTAAGGACGCCACTATGGTGTGACAGGGGTGTTAGTTATGTAGTTTTATTTATTATTCCGAATGTTTATTACAATCTTCTGTTGTAATTACAATTGAACCTTTATATTAGGATTACTACATGTACTCATCGATCGCCAAAGACACCTACCAAGATTGATTACTTTGATTTGTATTTTGTCCAAGGTATTACCATTTTACAACGTAGACATTTGTGCTTTAGAAGTAAAATCATGATATCCCAAGCGCCTGTTCGTGTGTGCTACATTTTAACTTCTGGCACAGCATTCATTTCCTACCATACCTACTGTTTAGATCATTTTGATATGCATGTTAACGTGTCATCATTATTTATTTTTAATAGTATAATTATATGAACTATATGAAAAAATAATATTGATAAGAAATAATAAAAGCGACAACGATTTTGACATCAATTATTAATTTATTGTCAACTGCATGTAGCTACATTTATCTTTTCCATGCAATTTAAAGTACAAAAAAACAACGGTTGAAAACTTGTTTTTCGTAAATGATATTCAAATAAACAATCATGCATTGACACGTTATCTCAAAATCAAATTGACTCGTTTTATGTTTAAAACATAATGCGTCTGTTAAGATTAAAGCGACCATTCAGGTATTAGTCGAAACATCGTTTTGGCGTACAAGGTTACTGTATCCTTTAACGTCGATTATTTAGTTACACAATCAAACATTGGTTGTCTACAATGTCCAATGAACCTGCACACAACATTCGTCTCGTATTTGTAAACAAACACAGTTTCCCGCAAAAACTGTGTTTGCTTACAACGTGAAACTGATATTTGCCCTTCGACCTTAAACTAACAAGAACTGTTTTGATCACACGTTTTTGCCATTTAAGCGGACATTTGTAAACACCTTTATTAAGAAATCCAAATAACTAGAGACAGTGGTGATTTATTTAATTTTAGTTATATCAGGTAGATGTACCATAGACATCTGCACGACAACATGTACCAATGTACATAGCTGATTTGGACTAATCGCAGGTCTTGTTCTTTAATTACAATTTCATGCATTTTCTCCAACGAGCCTAAACAGCTTCGCAAGGAAACGATAGCAATGAACATTGTCGAGTTTTCAGTAGGTAATGGGGCACATAAATTTTTTAAAGATCGTGACTGCAGGGCCCATGTGCTGTCAAATATTTATCATCTAGCCATGACCGTGGTGCAAGTTTAATTTAAAGATGAAGGGCCCTAGCATTGCCGCATTAAAATCTGAGCCTAAAACATTTTCTATTTCAGGTTAAGTTAATGAGCGCGAGTTTGGTAGTTGGCATACAAACACAAGGTCGGGCAGACATCGATCATTGGGTGAAGACCTTCCGTATTGAATACAGTCAAGACTGTGTACAGTTCACAAAACTGCTGGACGTCACGGGTACCGACATGGTACGGAGCTGTTTGTTTTCTTCAACATATTTAAACATATTTATTTATTAAAAAACTAGACAAATCAACTTTAATTTTGTATGTTTAACCGATGTCATAAAATGGTTTGTGTTCCCAAAATATTTAATATTATATATTATCGACCCTGCGGCAATGTTCAGGACGAGCGACTGCCTTATGCAATTATGCATCAGCTATAATGTACTTTTTGTATAAATGACAATGATAAAAAGGAGTTTTTGCTGTTATACTATATCACAATATAAAGACACAATTTGGCTGTATGCACTACACAGGGTTAAAAAATAGGAGTCCTCTGTATGCAAACAGTATGGAAATCCCCATCCCTTCTTCTATATCAAGTGATTTATCATATAAACAACCTACTGGTATGTCTTTATCGTGTAAAATTATACTCACACCATGTAAACTGTAAAATATTAGTTTTTGTTTTGCCAGTTATAGTTTGATTAAAAATAAGACCTATTTTTATACAAATTAAGATTATTTGAAATAATAAACAATACGTGTTACAGGTCATACATGCTAATAAAAATTTCTCTGTGTGTATGAGGTAAAAATACCTGAATAAATCAAAATGGATATTTTCCCGTTTTCATCTTTTTAAAAACTAAATTCTTGTAGTAATTTTACTTCACTTAAAAGTATAAATTGTTTTTATTAATTTTTTCAAATGCCGAAAACAACAATATTGAGTCTGAACAAAGATCAAACTGATTGAATAAGACACTATCTTGGCTTATATACGACATGTATCATATTCATTGTTTTTTATCTGACTAGAGAAATCTCATAGGTTACCATAATTATTTTTATTTAAGTACCATCAAAAAATAAATAACTTATCTTGGTTTAAATTTATTGTAGTTTATATTAATTGCACAAGTTTGAATTTTTTTCTTATATTTATTCATAGACTTTAATTTCTAAATTGAATACACAATATTGAAAAACATTGTATGTAAGCACATTATAATTTTGATAATATTCTACACTCAATTAATTCAAGAGAAGTGTGATCTAATAAAAATCGTTTGTAATTTAAGAAATTGTCTTAAATACTTTGTAGTTATATTTTTGAAAATTATCTATTTTATTGGGACAATAATTTTTAGTGAGGCAAACACAGTTTGAAGTTAGCATGTTTCAGTTTTTATTTTTATTAAAATGTTAAGCAAATGAACAATTTACATTGCTTGATTTGACCAGAAAATCACCCTTCTTATATACTTTTTGGGTTTGTTATGATTATTTGTTTAAGTATATAAAACTGTAAAAAATGAGTAAACAGGGAGATTACATTAACCCGACTCGTAAAATCTAATCACCAAATAAACTTCTTTTAAACAAGAGGTAATTTTAGCCATTTAAAACTTGTTAGATTTTTTTATTAAAAAGGAATAAAAACAGCATCAATTTCACTTTATTGGTACCCAAATATTTATTTAAAAAATAACAGAATGTGCTGCATGATTACTTAAGTCTAAATAACACTAGACAATGAATCTTAGGGTCAGGGATAAAAACAGCAAACTTTCTCTACGATCACTGATGCAAACAATGATTGAGTTTTGTCTGGGGCACATTTCAGAAGGTGCATATAATATAAAAAACAGCATATTGAAACTTCAAAGTCAAAGCCTTTTGAACGGAAGTGCAGGGAACAACAAACTTGCCAATTCTTTTCATATCTTTAAATTTATTGCTTTTTACTCATTTTAATTGAAAGATGTTTTGTCTGAAGCCTATTGAAACCCGTTTCACAGATAGCTTCTAGAAGACATCAATCATGTAAAAAAAGCTCATTACGAAAAAATGAAGTGTATATGAACCATTTTTCTTCTTTCATATTTTGGAGTATGGGTAGTCTGTTGGAACTTAGTTACTGGGTAAAAAGATACGTAAATAGAAAAAAGGTTATAACGGAAAAAAAAAACTCTATATCCCTACGGCCCAACGATTTGAAATAGTACATATTATATCGTTTTAAAACCACATTATATACATTATATAGTATATAAAAGTACTTTTTGCAAACCATTATTGCATAATTTAATTGATAAATAAAGAACCCACTTTTTATCATTTATCGTATCGTTACCAGATATTTGAAGGAAACACAGATCGACATTTCGTTGTTAACAACCAGGTTTCGACACCTGTAACCGCGTTATGTGTCCGTCTTTATCCTTTGACCTGGCTTGTCTTCCCTTGTCTGCGGATAGAAGTCCTGGGGTGCTCTCTTGAAAACTCTACTTTTCCACAAGGTATTTAACACAACCTGTACCTATACTTGAAATTTACTGAAAAGTCCTCATTTGTAGGTGTATTGTAAAACCAATTACCACCGCGCAGTCAAAATGATAAGCAACAAAAACATGTTCCTGCATTATAGGTATGTGCATGTAATGATTATGTTTCTCATGTAAATACGTTTATTATATATATTTCGTTTAACATTTGTTTCCATACAACAGCATAATTATATGTATTTTTTATACTTTCAAAACTAAAAAATTATATTTTTAAAAAAAAACATTGAATATTATGCATACCCATTATGAATATAGATGTAAATTGTATAATAATGAAATTTAAGCCACGGTACTTGCAAGTGTGTGCAGTCTCTTTGCAAAATCCCGGGCCAAATTTAGGAATCCGTAATTGATGAGTACTGCCTCTGTATGGATTTGGGAGCGCGCAGACACGACGTTGCATGTTTAGTACATGCCGTTATTTTTCGGCGTTCGAACTGCGTGCCTAATACGGATTCACCAGACATATGTCACAGCATTTGTGATATTTAGCCCACAGTCAAAAGTTATTTTTACGAGAGTGCATTATAACCTATTTGATACCCCTTCAAACACATAATATTTTTTTACTAAACAAACTGTTATTGGCTTCCACAAACCTCCTAATAAGTTATGTTTACAATATTACCATGTTAAAACATTCAGTTAGAACTATGACTAGGAGTATCAACAAGACATTTTACCTGATCAGCCAGATAATATGACCTGAAAAGGCTTTCATTGTTTACTGTCTTACTTTAAAAGTTACATGTTTGCTCATGGTGTTACAGACGTAACCACTGCTAACCCTGACCGACAAGAATTCTGTTCCGACATGGAATGTTTAGTTCCCGCAGTAGTTATTGGCGCTCTTCTTGTCGGCGTTATCGTAGCAACTCTAGTCTTGAAAGTACGACAATATTACAGGTAAATTGCATGGCAATCTACTGATAATGTGTATGTGATATGTGGTCTCAAATGATTCTAGTGTTTGAGCTGTTTGAGCTAGAAATGCAAAGCATAATAAAATGTATTGTAAAGGGTTTGAGTACCATTTCTAAAATCCTCAGATGTAAAGGACAACTGAACCGACGTTCGCTAAGACCAAATGTTTAGCACACGAAATGTCTAACGAAAGAGTTTCTATATCTAGAAAAAGTTATTACGTGACATGCTGGCCCACTTAATACTAAAATACTTTCTTTTTATGCCCCCGACATTTGAAGAATGGGAGAGGGGCATTAAGTGTTACCCCTGTCCGTGCGTGCGTTCGTCCATGCGTCCGTTATCAAAATTTGGTGTCCGCTCAATAACTTTTGAAAGACTACATAGATTTAAATTTGGTATGTTGATATATAATATCAAAACACAGGTCAAGTTCGATTTGGGTTACAATCCACGAATTTTTGACGGAGTTATGGGCCTTTTATAAAAACATATACAAAAGTCGGTGTCCGCTCAATAACTTTTGAAAGACTGCATTGATTCTATTCATATTTGGCGTGTTGATATATAATATCAAAACACAGGTCAAGTTCGATTTGGGTTACAATCCACTAATTTTTGATAGTCTGGAAAATATTCTGGAGGTTAGCTGCTTTACAGTCGCGTCGTTACAAATCTTTTACAATTCAGACACACATTTATTGAAGTGTTTTGTTTCAGACACCAAACGAGAAATGCCAACTTAGAAAATAAGCGCTACAGTCTTCGTCATTACTGCGATAAGAAGGCGGTGAATGCAGCCACTAGCCAACCTGATCACGCTGCTCTTGGGTTGTAGGCTGGGGCTGGACGTACATGCAGTGTTTCGCTATAAAGAGTTTTGCAGAGTGCTGAACAAATGCCAATTGAGGGTCACATGTTTACACGGCCCAACTTCAAACAGGACTTTTACGAAACACACACATTGGCGTAGTGATAAATTTTTCACATTCTACTTATAAATCATTTATGGATGATCATTAAAATGTACACCCACTAATAGCCATAAACCATCAACAACACGTATCGCATTGATATGTTTAATTGAGACGAAAGAAAAATGTAATTATTAAAATCTATAGGTTTTGCAGCCGTTTCCATTTTGTTAATTGTGCGCACTGCCTTTTATCAAACTTGCCTGTTTTTTACATTTAACATGTTAACACGGCCCAACGTCAAACAGGGCTTTTACGAAACACACACACATTGGCGTAGTGAATTTGTTTACATGCTTCTTATAAATCATTAATGGATGATCACTAAATTGTACACCAACGCATTTTTTTACTAATAGCCATAAACCATTAACAACACGTATCGCATTGATATGTTTAAAAAGAATTGAAAGGAAAAAAAAATAAAACATAATAATAATAATTTATAGGTTTTGCAGCAGTTTTCAGTTTGTTAATTTTGCGCACTGCCTTCACAGAATGCTCTCATGTGTTTATTTTTTATTTTTCATTGTTGTGTTGGACCCTTGTTAATTTTTGCAAACTAGTTACATCTTGTTTTTGGTCAAACCTAAACGCTTATTACATAATTATTTTCAGGCTATTGCTTTTTTATTGTCTCTTGTTCATACACCTTTCAGAATGTAATAAATACTAACCAAAGTGCCTAAACTTAATATGTTTAAGTACATATAGAACTCATCATATAACATGATATCTTAATTTATATTAAATACTGTGTTTACGTTTCGTCGAACTGAGTCGATTTTGTTTAAGTACACCTTGTATTATTCCGGATTCTTTTTTGTACATGTATTGTGTTGTTTTTCTTTTTAAATTGATGAACAACTATAACATTGTCGACCAAAGAAAAATAATTGTCATTCGATGCTTTCTTTAAAACTCGCAGTTTCTAATTACAGCATACGTTTTTGTAATCGATACAGTTATAATTCATATTACGTATTGCGTTGTTGTATTAAATAAAGATAAACTTGATAATAGGCATGTTTCATTGTTACAGTATTAATGTAATACTTGATATTAGGCATGTGAAAGTTTCTTGTCGATTACGAATTCGCACCATTATGGTTTTTCAAAAAGCGAAAATAGCAGAACGACATATATTTCACTGTAATCGTAATATTTGTTGTAATAATTGTATTATACAAACTATTTCTACCCATAATATGTATGTATTTATAACTTGGACGTACACAGGTTTCAGCGTCTTTGTTAAGTATGTTCACAATACCTGTCATAAGAGTTTATTATTGTGTACCTGTGTTAATATGTTTATTTAACTAAGGAAAGGGAAAGTCCTCAGGAAGCACAGAAAGTGGTCTTATTACTTAATAATATGAACATTTTTTGTTTACCATTTAAGTATAAATTATAATTTCGGTATATTAAGCATAATTTGTTGTCGGGCGTAATAACACGTTTGACAAAGCGGTGCGAGGGTATTAGGTTTTTGAGACCTAGTATATAAAACAATAAATATTCATTTGAATAGTATGTAAATCCAATTTGCATATATTTGATTTCAGTTCAAAAACAAACGCAAATGTGTTACGGCTGCGTATGTATCTGGTTTGTTTTATTATTTGTGTTACCCTAAATTGTCCACACTTTCCACAAAAATAAACGTTGTAACAGTTGTGTTGCTCTTTTTTTGTTATCAATAGCATACTAAGTTGTAAACTGTGGGTTGTATGTAAATGTAACACCACTTTTACAGATCACCTAATCATCAGAGACAAAGACCTGGAACACTAGGAATATAAAAAACCCAGATCAAAGCCAATTCAAAGTTGCGGCCCACATGTAAACACAACTGCACTGCCTTGAAATCCGTTTGCTGAACATGTGAACGTTACCATCCTTCAGGTTTATCATAAACCTTTCAGCATAATAAGAGTTAGTGTATTGTCTTAAAAATTCAAAAAGGGAAATTTAATATGACAGGATGCTTAGAATATAATACCTATTGAAATATATAATAACTACCCACAACAATATAACAAAGGGCAAGTTAACAAAAAACAGAAGTTAAATAGATACAATGCTAGCCACAAAATACGGAAAATGTCTTCACTGGTATAAGCTAACACACAATGAGACGCTCAACAACAAAAAGTGTTTACATCATTTTGCATAAACAAAATGAGCTGATTACGTAACACGTATACATGTATGTTGTTTACATTTGAAAATGGAGTACCGCTCATGCGCTAGGGGGCGTCAGTGGTGTGGCATCATTCATTACTACTGATGAACAACTTCAATAAAACCGAGGCTGCTGTTTTCGCGTGCAGGCTATGCTTCTTGAGGGCTTTTCTTTCATCAGTTTAAAGAATGTCAAACACGATACATACATGATCAGACTATGCACTAGGGACACGACGTAATAACAAAGTGATGCTAGGAAATATTGGTTGTAGATTAACGCATTGTTTCGCAAGACTTGCTAGTCATGCACACTGGTCTTTAAGAGATCTGGCGTTTTAACTGGTGAAATTTTTCTACACCACACTGCTCATAGATGGCGTAAACGCGGCGTTTGCGCTGCTTATCACATGACATACAGAGCGACAGCCTGTGTTCGGTTCGGTTTTTCACCCGCTTGTCACATCTTTTACATGTCCGTGAATGAGGGCGTGATACTTGTAACACATGACCATCAGTGTTTAGTATGGTGACCAATGCCTTAAGAAGCTGGGGTCCGTCTCCTTACTTTGCTACAATGATACACAGTCCTCAACAGAAACAGCGTTATATCTGTACATATAGCGGGGCATTATTGCATTATTATAGATATCATGCTATTCAATGGCAAACAATTGATTTTTTTCTTTAAAAAATGTGCCAGCTATCACCTCCGCTCCCCTTTAACAAGAATTTACAATTTATTGATTTACAGTTTAACAACAGAACACGAGCGCATGTTTATTGATAGTATTTCGCTACTTACAACAACAAAATATGAAGTTCGTAGAACTTTACAAATATTCACATTCGTTTATTATTTTCATAAGTGCAAACGACAGTTAATTGTTATAACCCGTTATGGTACGTCACGCCAAAGACAAGTACGTTGATAAGTTAGCGCAATGTCCAATAACCAATTGAAATTCAACGTTCCGCAACTGTCAATCATGATCATTTATAACAGTGCATGGTCAATTTTAATCCAATAGATTAGGATTTTATTGTCAGGTGACACTCTAACCTTGAAAACATAAAAAAACACCTTCACAAGCCTTCACAAGATCAAAGCAAATCTACCGCATTTGGGCGGGGTTTGAAATCTTGCGGAACGGTGCATTGGCTTCGCTCTTAAAAATATACATTTACATCCGTATGGTAATAATATAATGTATTTACAGTCGTGAACATATCGCGCGCTTCACGGAATTTTCAAACCTACAACTGAACGTTTATAATCAATTTGTGCGCGATAAATAACCTTTAGTCCTTGATTACTATAGCTATCATTTTGAAATAGTGTTGTGGTACAGGTGGTCAGTCTGACAGTTCGCATACTCTGCCTCCTCGATTTGGTTCCGCTGGCTAAAACACAATTGAAATAGTTATAAGCTAGTACTCTGAAAACCAATAAAAAGCTTAGAAATGGTTGCATGTATGCAGGCTGTACATGGATACCAAAATCGTGCATACAAAAACAATGTTATAGCAAAGCAACCATGTAAGAACAAATATGCATTTTTATTTGACATTTACAGGTTAATGATGTTATGTATTTATCTTTTGGCCAGAATAGTGTACAACTTTCTCAACTTACTTTATAACCACAGATAAGCGGTAAACTATATATATAATATCAATTTTTTATTGTTAATTCTAAAAACAAACAGGTTACTAGTAATTTTGCTGCCGCAAAAGCGCCTATATGTGACTGTCCTTGATTTTTCGTGATATTCTGAGTTTAGTCAAACCTGTAGCAGAAACACGCTACTATTAAAACAAGAGGGCCCAGAGGGCCCTGGGTTGCTCACCTGAGGAAAAAGTCAAAGGTCACAGTGGAGCCAATAATAGAGAACCCCAGGGGCATAATTTGAACAACTTTGGTAGAGGACCTTTTGATGATGTTATATATTAAATATGAAAGCAGTGGGCCTTGTAGTTTTAGACAAGAAGATTTTTAAAAGTTTCATTTTAAAACCTATTTATTGACCCTGTGACCTACTTATGCAACCAACTGGAACGGTTTGAACAACTTTGATAGGGGACCAAACAGGGATCATTCCTGTGTAGTTTTGTCAAATTCCCATTAGCGGTTAAATAGAAGATGTCGTTTGAAGTTTTCCTTATATAAATCAATGTAAAAGTGTGACCCCCGGGGCGGGGTCAATTTTGACCGCAGGGGCATAATTTGAACAACTTTGGTAGAGGACCTCTAGATGATGCTATTTACCAAACATGAAAGCTCTGGGCCTTGTGGTTTCAGACAAGAAGATTTTTAAATGTTTCATTTTAAAACCTGTTTATTGACCCCGTGACCTATTTATGCAACCAACTGGAACGGTTTGAACAACATTGATAGGGGACCACCCAGGGATCATTCCTGTTAAGTTTAAACAAATTCCCTTTAGTGGTTCAAGAGAAGATGTCGTTTGAAGTTTTCCTTATATAATTCAATGTAAAATTGTGACCCCCAGGGGCATAATTTGAACAACTTTGGTAGAGGACCTCTAGATGGTGCTATATTCCAAATATGAAAGCTCTGGGCCTTGTAGTTTCAGACAAGAAGATTTTTGAAAGTTTCATTTCAAAAATCTATTTATTGACCCCGTGACCTACTTATGCAACCAACTGGAACGGTTTTAACAACTTTTTTTTTCTCATTTATTTCAAAGTATTACGGTGTATACATTCTTGAATATGAAGTATAATTATTAACACTAGTAGAGGGAAACAAAACATGTATACACAATTTTGTATATCATCAATCTGTTATTTTTAAATTTTGAATATACTAATAGAGTGATGTTTACCAAGTAATATGA
>Ga0224511_10001942_pt1 | contig 13312 bp, 5 predicted proteins | sample SF_May12_sed_USG_2_FD_169988 | JGI IMG/M metagenome (GOLD analysis project Ga0224511, IMG submission 169988) | Sediment microbial communities from San Francisco Bay, California, United States - SF_May12_sed_USGS_8_1 | ecosystem: Environmental > Aquatic > Marine > Sediment | place: USA...
AAATTCTTTACAAGTGATATGAATATATCATATTTTTGCAAAATAATCTTATTAAAATAACCACCAAGTTATTGATTAAACTGTAAAGGTCATATAATTGACATGAACACCGTTTATGATGTTTAAGGCATGTATTTCAAAGTGGTGAAATTGACATTAATTATAGGAATATTTTAATTCTATATTTATAACTGGAATCTTCAAACAATTCCCTTTCAAATGATACCAAATTCTTAATATCACTTAAATTGCCATTTGGACCTAAAATGTCAGACTCGGACACATATATACATGTACTTACCTGAGGGGAAATAGTGTGAAGGGAGTAACATTCTATTGTCAATGTTATATCCATGATAGATAAAGAAGAAGTTAGAAAACAGATCAATTTTAATAAGCACAATATTTAACATGCAGAGCTATATGTTTCATTATGTAATATATTTGCTCGAAAAAAAATCAAGAGGAAATTTATTTTTGCATTAACAAGTTGTTTTATAATTAGCAATTGTTTATATATAAACAAAAATTAGATGTGGCCCTCACAATATTAAAAATACTGTTTTGTTGTTACTTGTTCTAACATGCTACAAATAAGCTCAAGCAGATTTAACGCTAGCTTCTTTTTGAAAATATTTATAACCTTTTACCAATTATTTAATACAACACATTTAAAAAGTTAAATACCCATATGATGGTAATATACATGTAGTATCCAAAGCATAATCAGTCTGTTTATTTTTTATTTGGTACATTTATTTAACATCTTGGTAATTAATCTTTGAAAAAATAAATATTTATTTATTTTAACTCAGTTGGCATTATGATAATGACTTCTGGTGCCTTAAATACAAATGGCACAACGCTGTTTTCTCTATATTTGTTCATGAGCCTGCAAGTTTTGTACATGTGTGTCTGTAAGACAGATATTGTTTGTCTTGAGTGACCGTATGTTTTGCTCATTATGCAGTTGTACAAAAATATGTTTTACATATGTCTTATGTTCTTACACTTGTGTTCAAGGCAACAACCAATGATAAATGCTGTTTTTTCTAACAAAAACACATTAACAACAAACAAACAAACAAACAAACAAACAAACAAACAAACAAGCAACATCATCATCAACAACAACAGAAAACATACCATAAAATGAATCTATTTCTAGAATCTCTGCATTGTATGTTTGCACAACAGCATCGGTCAGTGTTTTCCAACATTCCGTTATGGATAAACATTCCACAGGTGTCACAAGTTCAGAATACCATTTCTGGTGCACATATTAATTGTATGATTTTTGTTTTGATATTTCTTATCTGTATGATATTACCCAACACCAAATACTCATCTGAGTATAAGGACAATGCTACAAATGTAGTAATATAAATATTTGAATACCATTAGCATCTAAATCTGCTAGAATCTCCTTAAATAAGCAAGGTTTACCAATGGATCTGATACCTATAAGAGATAATTAATATACCTTGATGATCTAAACAATTTTTGTTTTTATGTACAGCGTATATTTATTTTTTCCAATGCTTGTAATGTACTTTTTTGTATTGCGAAAGGTTTCCAGTGTGCAACATGTTAAACCAATAACTTCCTTCTCAAGGGGACTTCTCTGAGGTCTGGTCCTGTAACACACTTAAAAATATTTTTTTCGAAAACATATTTTCTTGTTACCAATGTATTTAGTGTATTAAAAGTTATTTTGTGGTACATTAATATGTCCTCTATGGATTTGGCAACTCGGTTTAAAATTGGAATGTATTTGTTGAACAGAAACAAGCGTTACTAAATGTTTTCCGAGATCTAAAGATATTATACAAATGAATTACCAACCGATAAAAGACATATTAAGGTACCGCAAGATAGACTGCAATGCCCTACGCACGTGGACAACAAGAAAAAACAGGTTTTCGAAATTTTTCTTTTAAAGTGTGTTACATGATCAGACCTCATTGGAGTCCCTTTCATGTCTTAATGTGTTATGTCTGGGATTCATAACATGCTATTTACAAAGATGTTTTGTTTTTCTTGAGTGTTTGACTTGTTTTCATGTCCATATACTAGTAAACGGTTTCTTTTGCTTGAGAATTGTTAATTTTATAATATACAGCATCTATGTACATTGTATGCAGGAGTATATGATATTACTGTTATATAATCAGTAGATATGAGCCTCGGCTTTGTGAGAAAAGTTTAATAGATTGTTATAATACAATAACACTAGTATTAAGTTCATGCCTGGATGTGTTTTGCTCCAATACCTCCCATCATAACGTGCACTTCTAGTTACTTATGCATTATTTATTTGCTTGTTGTTCTGTGACAGTATATTAAACACTTTCATATTAAAGCTTCCAATTGTATGTGCGATTGTTCTATACAATAATGTATGATTTTAAATGATGCCATTCCTGTTTAATGTTTAATAGTGGTGTAATTGTCATTGATCTGTGTTTAACAGTGATTGCTTTAAATGCAATGTATGTTTATGTTATTCTATTTAACAATAAATAATATTACCTATATACACGTTACCAGTTTTTTGTGTACTCATTATATGAAAGATGTAATGGCATTTTAACTTTTATGTGTAATGATTAACTGTCACTTCTTTGTGGTTGTTAAGAGACACACTCCTTTGTAAGTGTTCATTGTGAGGAGAATGATAGATTTCTGTGGAAGGACACACAATGTCATTGGACTCACAATCCCTTGCGTTTCACCACAAAGAACGGTCACCTTTTCAAAGGACTTGTCAATCTTGATGATATTATTTGATGCATGTCCGCACACTAGAATATTGTCATCAAAGTCTGCGCTAATTGCAAATGGCTCTTCCAAGTCAAGAGAGGTACATATTTGCAGTAGCTCCCCTTTCCGGTCAAAAACAACTACCCCTTTGCTACTGTCTGCAACGAATATCTTCTCACCACGGCTATCTACAGCGACACCTCTTGGTAGCGCAAACAACGGCCTTTTGGTGTTCCTTTCATTTCTGTACGCTCGGATGAACTTTCCTAGAAACCGTAAGAGGACATGACAATTAAGTATTAACTGTTCACAAGATAAACCTCATGCTGTAAACATTGACGAAGGACGAACAACTAAAATAAGTAAACAGTGGTAATGTTGTACCGGCAAACGAAAGGTTAAAACTTTACAAAATGACTTCCTACCTGCGGAATCAAAGACCTTAACCTGGCCCAGGCCTTCCCCGAGGTAACTCCCACCACCGCAGCACACATACAGTTCATCATACAGCGTGCAGTAGCTGAGGCCCCTGCAAAACTCCTCTACATTAGCACACACGACGCCACTGACGTCAAACGTTGGTGAAAAATTCAGTATAGCGACCGTCTTGTCTTGTTGCAACGATACCGCAACTGTTTCATCGTCAATGCGGCATAATGCGTGTGGTTCGAAAACACATTTGCTTGAGGTGTTTGCCGTTTGAACGTTTGCAAGGACTGTCGGTAGTGTCAACGTTTTGACTACGCTGTAATCGCTGTTCAAAACCTTTAGATCCTTATTTTCTGAGTCTGACATTACTACCAACCCTGTCCGCAATGGTGTCACGCATAAAATGCCAACTTCGTCACGTGTATCATATTCTACAGGAATTCGCTCCACATTAACATGCTCTCGTTGAATGTTTTGTTTTCGGCGTACAAATTCACCAAATGATTTGAGACCTTCGATATATTTCTGTACAGAAGGGTTGATCTGAAACCGACTTTCCTCACCATTCTGAGGTCTTGATAGTTCCGTATTTAACTTCGCGGTCTCGAAAATCGTTTTCCGAAAATGGTACCTAATGCTCGCATCCTGTAACTGGCCCATTCCACCTTTTTCACCAACCGCGGTATAACTGATGCTCAAAACTTTTCCTTGCTTTTCAAGTTTTCTAATATCTTGATCAATAGCGTCGTCATTTTCCAAACAATGTGTGTTGATTTCGTCGACAGTTGCTTTTTCAAGTTTGTCGAAGACTTTGTTTACGTGTTCACGAAATTTACGCACTTCCGCAAGGGCCTCTGCTGTTTGCTTTATAACTCGCGTCTTTTCCCGCTTTTTTGCTTGTATTGTATTGTCCACATCTTTTATTACCTTTTCTGTATCCGCGAGTAGTGAAATTTCTTTGTCCGCACCTTTTTCCTCGAAAAGTTCTGCAAGCTTCTCACAGTTTCTGCAATCACAATACAACACAATAAGTTCAAACATGTGCGAGATTCAAAGAGTGTTAACCGCTCAACTATCTGTGCATTTTTGCGCACCACCAAAGGATTGGAAGTTCCCTACTTATTACTCAAATTTCTATTATTAATCAAAGCATGTGTGCACGTTTAACAGTAGACGGAGATTTTTAAAGTTGGTAAGAGATGCTAAGAATCTGAACCTGTGTTGTGTGACCGCGCACGACCCGCACATGTACACGTTGTGATCTGGACAGTATACATCCGCGCGGTTGTCAGGATGGCGAAGACATGTGCTCTTTACTTCCGGTTGTTCACTTCCGCCATGGAGCCATGGCGGCATCTCATCTTTGTTCTAGATATATTAAAATAGTTTACATGTGCGTTTTTGAGAAGTATTATTAATAATGATTTGCGCTGAACTCTGATTATAATTAAGATGTAGATATATCAAATAAAGTCATTGTCATTCTTTATAATACATTTGTACACGTAAGTACATTTGTCAAATATTTTACAATTTGTTTTTAATTTGAAGGTACAACAAAATCTGCATGCTTTCCTTACAATTCAATCTATGGTTAATTTTTAACAAAACGATACGCCTGAAACACCTACCAGCAGTGTATGTTTGGAGTTGGCTTTGGACGCTCTCCTAATATGATCCTTAAGACATGCCTTGCAGAGGTTTTCGTTGCACTCGATGCAGAATTTCACCACAGCACGTGAATCTTCCTCGAGGTCCCCTTCTTTCCGGAGACACGGGGTGCACAACAGTCGGCCAGTCATTAGGACACGGGTACTTGCATAATTTTTACACTGTGTAAGAGTATAAGCTGTAGCGTATAATTAACACTTAATGTCTTGAAATTTTTGTCTTGTACTAATTAAACACATTTTGGAACGGTGTATAGATTTTGTGTACCCATTGTATTTTTTTTTTCTGATTTATTAACTCCCATAAAAATGAAAATGCTATATGTAAAATTGATATTGAATTTCATTTGGGTTTGAGATTTTACTATTGTATGTCAATGGCAAAGACAATGGCCAAGATATTGTTCGTTACGCATTCACAACGCCTTTGTGTTGTCACTATTGTTTTCTGTGATTTTTCTACATTTGACCTGTAATAGGTCCGCTCATATGAAAAATGACACTATAAAGATTTATACGAGGAACATATTTGAAAAGAGTTTTAAAAGAAAAGCAGAAAACCGAAAACAAAAACAATTATTAGATCATCTTTATTTGCATTTGTTTCTAATTATTTATTTAAAATTCAACAGTATGAAAAACATTTTACATGCACCCCCGAAAACCTGAGATAAACAACAATAACAACTGATTCATATAAAACTAAGCATTTAAATCTTCTTTAAATCATTTTTAACATATACGACCCAATACTGTTTAAAGAGCTAATATTTTGATCACCCTCGATTTCTCTTTGTCGCGGTTTTCCTCCTGACTGACAAGCAATGACACTGAGTGATTGTCCACACACAGGGCGTTCAGGTGACCGGGACACTGCAGCTTTCTAACCACAATTCCATAGGTGGACATCACCAGTATCGAGCCCTTAACGTCGGTGACAAACAGTTGATTGAGGTCCACTGCAATACCACTGGGTTCAAGGTCGTCATGGCTGTACTCCCAGCGGACTTTCCCAATCTCATTCATGCATGTTATCCGCCCACCGACAAAGTCAGAGAGGTAGATCCGTGTTCCGGCGTCCGACATCGCGATCTGCGGGAAGTGAGCTTCTATTTGGATGGTGTTGATAAGCTCCCCGTCTTTCTCCGCCACGACCTTGATTTCTCCTCTCCTACACACCGCAAACTTATTACCACTGTAAGCGACACTGTAGCTGCCACCGCGCCCACTGATTCCGAGGTTGCGTTTATGTCTCAAGGATGTCGCGGTTGTTGTATAGATACTGATAAAGTCCTTCTCCATAAAGCTAACAACAAAATCGTTGTCTGACACAGTGGCCACGTTGCAAGGTTTGAAATGAAACACGAGCTCGTCCAGTACCTCGCTCTTTCTGCTAACTAGCTGCAAACTCTTGTGTTTTGAGTCACAGACAACCGTTCTTCCACCACTCAGCGAAGCCAAACCACTAAGATTACACGGTCCACTGTGTTTGGCTGTCATTACAATAGGATCCCCGTTGTCGTCTATCTCTTCAAACGAAGTTTCCTTACCGTCACCTTCAAACTGTCTATGTGACCTTCCTCCGGCTCGTGATTCAATGTCTCGAACATTTACATGCGAGTGATAGGGGTTTGCGGCATGCATACCGTACTTATTTCTTGACTTTGTCCTTGGGTATCCTACAGATCGAGATGTCGACCGAGGGGAGATGTGGACGCCGACCGGCAATGGCGTCGATGTAGCGAATGGCGTTGATTTCAGTGGAACTGCCAAAGATCGAAACGACGGAGGTTCAGGTGAGAACTCTACTTCTGGTTCAATATCATTTGAATCGTCGAACAAGGATTTCATGGATACCTCACCTAATTCGTTAACAGTCTGTGTAAAGTCTAGAACTGACTGAGCCATTTGAAATTGCAGAAATTTAGATGATTTGCGACTCTGGTGTGTCTTGACAACGTTTTTCTTTTGATGAACGATCATCCGTTCTTTGGCAATGCATTCAATCATTTCAGATTCGCTGTTCATTTGTAAAGCATTTGCAACGTTGTCTTTTACTCGTTTTAAATCTCTTTCAGCAATAGACAACTCGTGTTGATCTTTCTGAAACTGTACCTCATGTTTACCAACAATCTGCTTCAAAGCCGTTGACACTCTCTGTTCTAGTACATCCAGATGTCGCATAATTCCATCTTTTATCTTGCGAACCTGGGCTCTTATATCTTTTTCTGACGAATGCAGCTTTTCTAAAAACTTAACCTTGTCTCGTTTGATTTTTCTCAAAGTCTCGTCTATTTGCAAACTTTCATCGAGGAGCGCATTTCCGGTCGCTTTCATTAATTCAGCAGCCTCTGCAATCGGCATGAAGTCACTTAAAAGGTCGTGCCGTTCCATGGCGCATTTAAGACACATGCACTTTTCAAACTTGGTAGAAAACACAGTGATTGGTTCCTTGTTATGACGTCGGCATAACGATGGCGAGTTGCTTTTTTTCTTTGGTCCCATGATAGAAATGGTATTTAATATTGCGATTTAAGTTAATAATTTTTATTACAAATTGATTGTCATACACAATTAGCTGAAAATATGTCATTTACCATCCAGTTTAGTATCTTTGAATATTTTGAGCGAAATACAATCATTCTGAAATATTGTTGGCATACTATACGTTATGTTTGCTTTTGGTAAACAGAGATAAAGAGGTATACAATTACACCCGCTTATTTTAACAAAAGCTAATCAGAGAAGTGGAAAGTGATTTGTTTTGTGAAAGTACATAGCTTACAACTCGGTTTACAAACTTCTGTGATTAATTACCGGGTTTAACGAATACGGATATTCATTTAACACATAACACCATTGGTTCAGGAGGTAACGCTCCACACATGTTATATTTAAATGTTTACATTTGGCACGTTCTCTTACTTAGGGAAGTCGGATTCACTGCTTCATTATGGTAAAGATACAAAATGTATAAGCAATGTATCTAAAAGGCGGGACCTTTTCCCATCCTGTAAGTGGTGGCAAGCCATGTCATTACATGCAATATCAATATATATTTCAAAGATATCCTTATTATTTTAAAGATTTTCCCCCAATATACCTAAATGCAGAATCTTAACCCTCAAAGTGTGGTATTCTTCTAAACCAGTAGAGACTCATCAGAACAAGGAGGTTGATAAAATTCAATAATTTATTTTGCATCGTTTGTATTTCTATCAACAGTCATAAAGATATCAACAACAACGTTCCATAATAATAATAAATGTGATCTCAATATAAAAACATGGTTTAAATAACAAAATTAAGCATAATGATAAGTAGAATGTTTATACACAAACTTTTGTTTTGATTTTTTTTTACATTTTAATTCATTTTCATCTGCGCTTACAGCAAACATGGTGGTCACCTGTGTATTGTTCTCCAAAATGTTAAACAGCATTACTTTTTCTTTCACAAAAAATATAATACATGAAAATTGATGGCATTTTAAGAAAAGGAACTATCTACAATACTTTTCAAGACATAAATACTAACCGCAGGTCCGCAGCAATGCCATCTACACCTTTGTGATGTTTGATTACTGATATAATTACAAATATACCCACATATAAAATTCCACGTCACAGTATAACAGAAATAAATACCCACTATATATGCTACCAATATAAGCACATTGGTAAAAGAGAGATACAATTGCAAACGTGTATCAATAAACAATGATATTAGCCCAGGCCTTAATGTTAATGTGTAATATAATACACTCCAAGATTATGATATTATCGTATAAGATGTGTGCACTCACAAAACTTCCAATAATGACATTCAGTAACTTATAAACAATTTACTTTGTAAATATGTATATGTAAAATTGCATTATATTTCAATGTTTTCGTATACAAATAATATTTGGCTAAAATGCTGATCAATGCTTAGGGGGCAAACCCCATAGTAATATATTTTACCCCTTCAAAGTTTGCTTAACAAGATTTATATTAAAATACTAAAATCATTGTCGTTAATGCAGGTTTTTCCATGACTTGACACAGATTATTAATTATTATGTTGATTCAACAATGGCTGCCTAACTGTTTCAGTAGACACTTAAAATCATTTATAGGCAATACTTATATAAACAAAAATACAAATGTAGAATATAATGATAGTCGATCTACAATGTTCAAAACAAAATAAATACAATAATACGTCTGTGAATTGTTGAAAAAACACAATCTTGCACATTTTTTCCATACTTAAAAAAAGTTATGTTCTCCTTAAATTATCAGTAAAAGAAGCATCCTTTAATTTGGTAATACACTTAAAGCTGGGACATTATTATGACAACAAAAAAACCCAGACTATGGTGGTCTTAGACTTACAATGATTAAACACAACAATTATTTAATATGAGAATTTGAAATGCCCTTTATCAATGATTCTTAACAAAATGAAAATGTGTTACTTACATTTTGAAAATAAATTTTTCAAAAAGATAAAATAGTAAGGCAATTATAATTGTTGTAAGTTAATTAACATTAAGTTACTGCAAAAAAAACATCATGTCAAAATATCAATTGCAACCTTTCAACACTACTAAGGTGATTCTAATATCCAATGACAAAGTTATTTAACACAACTAAAAAATCATAAGGAATGTTCTAAGTTTAGAGACTCCAAAACCATGAACAAGAAATTCGTATACAGAAGTCTTAATTCTTGACAAACATTAAACAAGCACATTATATCCTTAAAACTGAGAAAATACTTGACAGTCATCAGCATAAATGTATGAAACCTTTTGGAGCTAACAAATAATAGGTGTGCTTCAAGCAACCGAACTACATTGTATCTAGCAAATGACCGTGACACCACATTTTGGAAAGGTTTTCAGATTTTAGTCTTAATTTCAGGCTGAACAAATATATTTTTATGGTACAAAAATAAGAAAAATATATCATGACTCTACCGTTTTTTCTTCAATTGTTTACTTGGAACATACTTACTTTTTGTTAGGCCTAAGTAGAGTATAGTATATGTATGTGCAAGTATATGTATTAAATTATAATTGATAAAATGGCAAAATAGTGGCATGATTTCTCAAACCTTTATCTAACAAAATACACAATTATAAACATTACTATTAAATACTAAAAGCTACATTCTAAGCCAAATTACTACACGTAAGTGCCTTGCTAACATTTTGTTTGAGACTTAATGTAAGTAAAATCATTTCTGAGATAAAACAACAAAACAACAAAGTGCATACATGTCACTACATCAATAAAAACTAAGTGAGCAGAAATTAACAGTCAATTGAAAAATCATAGCCACCTTCTTAATGCATACAACTATCAAAATGAAGGATTCCATAAGTGCCATAAGTTATTATATATCTATAGAAATGACAGGTATACATGCTATATAACATGATATAGATAAATACTAAACCCCAACATGCAGCGAGTTTTCATTTCACAATGTCAATAATGGACATCTTCTGAACTGCATAGATCGCATACAACTTACAAGATCACAGATCTACAAGTATATCTGTTGTGGTTAAACAGTAAGAAGAAACGAACATAATTACTGGAAGAGATAATACTTGGAAGTAACATCAATAGCACACACTAGTCCCACATACATAGTCTAATTATGATACACATGATGAACCCTCTCCAGTATCTCTGCATCTGCCCAGATCCCCACATTTCAGCACCATAGTAAGGTTTCCATATGGAACTGCCCTGTAAGCCTTCAAGTTGTTCATCTTCCAGAACACAGTTATCACACTATTGCTATTATTCACATTGGATATGTGTCAAACCTTCTCTATTTCAAGTTTTTAACCCACTCTCATCACTTTTTCAATATTCTAGACTAGAATCTACATCCAACAAGCAAAGTTATCTCTGATAAGAATTTCACAAATTCAAATCACGGTTCCTATGGCAACCTAATATCGAGGAATGTCAAATGAAAGTCACAACTACTGTGCAAGATCTACATCTTCTTATCAGCAAATGTCCACTTCTGTCCTTCTGACCCATCACACGGTCCTAAAACAGAGAAAACCTCTGAATATTCAACATAAACATTTCAAATCAGAAGAAGTTCCATTTCTTCTTAGCATTACAACATACTATCATAGTTACTTATAACCTTTTAAAATTATTAATAGTTTAAAGGTTTTAATTATTTTATTTGTTTAAATAATGTTATGTGAGTCAAAAAAATATAATTCAAATTGAGAAAAGTAACTAATCCTTTATGCTCAAGACTAAAAAGAAAACATAAACAATTTAAAAATAATCAATGCATGAATACTATATAATTCCCCCAGGAAAAGATGACAGCCAATGTTCCCATGTACCTATAGATGGTGACTCCCTGTCGGCCGCCGTGGCCTTGCCTAGACACTGGTTACTGTTGACATGGCGCAGCTCCTTACTCTGTAACATACAGGACATGGTTCAATACCGGAAATCACATCTACTTAGTGGCTTCTTATTTTTGTATTATTAGATTACTATTTACATGAGGAAGTAACAAAAAAATCATATCTGGTAGTTGATTATTATCATTAACCGATTTTTTACTTGAACTGACATCATGATGCCAAAAAAATATGATAATTACAAAACTATTCTTAATGACAATACTTTTAATATACATGAACAATAGAGTGTGTTTAATTTTGAGCATGTATTTATACTGATAAGTACAGGGCAAGAGAGAGGAAGAATTCACATCATAACTAAATCAGGACACAGGTTGCTAAGCAATGGTCTCAACTCACAACCCCTGGATCGGTAGTCCAAATCACTTATTATAATTCATAATATATAATTTAGGACAGCAAAGTGGCACATACGATGTAAAATCAATATATTGGAGGTGGGTCTTCTTATATTAATAACAAATTTAGTAGAGGAAGATTGGATGCAATAACTACTCGTGTTTTAATATCTTATGCCTCAGACTTTTCCTATGAACCACACAGTGAAGGACTTGTTGATGTATCTTGTTTTGGTAGGAGATATTATTATCAATATCTTAAAACAATATACAGGGAGACCAAAATGTTAAAAATGCAAGTTAGACACACATGCAAAGCTACTATTATCATGCTGCACATGCAGAAAAACCCAATATCCACACAGACATGCAACAAACATGCAACAAAACACTTGCAATACATGCAAACATAGAATGCACCTATACAACATAATTCAGAGTAAGGCAACTCAGGTAAAAAGCCATGCAACTGTGACTTGGTCAAGATTTTTTGCCAATTAAACTATAAAGCCATTTTAAAACAACAAGCTACCACTGCCTTTGACTAGCCTAAGCATAAACCTATTTCAACAAACCACAGCATAAACTTTATCCTAAATATAACTGTGAAAAGGTATATTAAGCCTTATACACCAAACATGGTAAACTTAATTTGTACATTATTTGCACTGATCCCCTTATAGGCTTGTCGTGAAGGATTCTTGGTTGACATGGTACTAGATGACCTGTATAAGTGTTGGTTTGCCATAAAATGCATTTATTAATCTGTTAATGAAATATCCACAGACAATTCCTCTCAATTTGTTTTTTCCCAGCAAGATTTGTGTATAATCCTTTACAAAACTGATACTGTTACAAAATACTGTTTAACCTATTACTTTACAGTTGCGCCAAAATATTCCTTTAACATGATTAAACCTTTTTGGTTATTTTAAGTGAACTAAATTCAAGTAAAAACTATATCAAGCTGTAATGGTTGGCATCAAAGCTCCACAACTGCAGTCACCAAAACAACTGAAATGGTTGCCGTAGGAATCAAACAACAATTAAAGCATCAACAAAAATTATTAAAACAAACTAGCATTCTATCAACAGCAAGCAATTATTAAACAACAACAAAAGTGACACATTCATCAGTGGTGCCAAAAAAGAAAAATCTAGAGGACTCTGGTTCAAAACTGGTCAAAACTGACAGGGCTGGGGCTTTCTTATGCTGTGACACAAGTCAGGAAAATAAACACTTAAATTTAAATTTTATATTTACATCTGAATATATCAAAGTAAACTCCATAATTGGATTCCTCTAGTAGATGTCATTCAATAATATTGCATGCAAACCATCATCTGTATATTATTTATTTATAAGGTACAATAAAATAATTTCACCATGAAACCATACAAAAAACAATTTCATATAATTATGTGTATTTAATAGCACATAGTATCTTTATTAACTAAATCAAATTGAAATCTTATATTTGCCAAAAGAAAAATAATAATATCTTTCACCACCAGCAAACACACGGTAGCCTGATTATTGTAATGTAACATTCACCCCAGCCCTGTCATTCCATATCGTGGGGGGGGGGGGGGGGGGGGGGGGGGGGGAATTTTTTTTTTTTTTCTTTATCTGTTTAAGAAATGAAAATGAG
>Ga0224511_10001943_pt1 | contig 13312 bp, 6 predicted proteins | sample SF_May12_sed_USG_2_FD_169988 | JGI IMG/M metagenome (GOLD analysis project Ga0224511, IMG submission 169988) | Sediment microbial communities from San Francisco Bay, California, United States - SF_May12_sed_USGS_8_1 | ecosystem: Environmental > Aquatic > Marine > Sediment | place: USA...
TCATGTGTAGTGTTACGTACATATAGGTATTTATACGATTAACATGAGAAGTATTTTGCATTGAATTGGCGCTTTTGGCCATATAATATTTTACCCAGAAAAGCAGTATAGTCTTTCATGCAGAAATTTTTTTTAAGATCGATTATAGTTCATTCACTATTATTTCGTCCAAATTAAACTAAATACAGCTATTTTCTTACAAACAAACGGGAAACTGCGAACGGAAATTATGTACAAGATCAATGCCTTAAATTGTTAGTGAGAACACTGGTTATAAACCTTTCTACAAATTTCAACTGTCTAACAATTGAAGAGAATGCTTGTCAGTTTAATGAGAAAAGGCGGCGAAAATATAATTAAGGTTTGCCTGTTTATTATTACTAAATGTCTGGGTCGCTTCTGCGACTTCATTTGATGTAACCAATGGAAACTTATACTTTTGCTGAACAACTGTCTACACAGCTTCCATCGTTCGTTTGTAATTAAAACAGCAATAACAGAAATGCAATACGAAATGTACAAGGTACAACATTTATTAAAAATCGTAATATGTATTTTAAGGGGACTCAACTGAGGTTTGATCGTGTAACACATAAAAAGAAAATTTCGAAAACCTGTTTTTTCTTGTCGACGACGAGGACATCATAATCTATTTTATGATACGTTAAAATGTCTTTTATCGGTTGGCAATTAATTAAAAACTTGTACTATATTTGTTGATTTCGGAAAAGCATTTCAACGATTTTCCTGCTCAACAGACACATTCCAACGTGTAACCGAGTTGTCAAATCTATAGAGGACATATTAAGGTACCACAAAATTATTTTTGATACTGTAACACTTTAAAACTACGTTCAACAAATGTGTGTCTTTTATCTTTTTGTCGTTTTGCGTAAATGTGTAGATTGGCGTTGGCATCGATTTTGTTAAAGAACACATTTTTGGCAGTTTGTTTTAGCGACGAGCTTCATGTCTGTGTCTTTATTTAGCTTTGAAATGATTAATGGCGTTTAGGATTGTATACTTTGTAACATAACTAAAAAGACGAATGTCTACGATTTTGTAAGCATTTATTTAGCACTGACTAAATAGAGTACAACAGCCATTGTATGCTGATGAATCACTGCCAAACTTTTATATGATATTTTTATTTCTAGATCAAACATGACTGCGTTTGTTCCAGGGCCAAGGGCACGTGTACTAAATGTATAATATTTAAAGAATAAAATATATATAATTGTAGATGTCGTACACTTATGCAACGGTAGATAGCGCATATAAATTTCAACTTGATAGCTGCGTTAAATTTACTGGTTCCATCTATTACATCTGTAGAATCATACATCATGTACAATGCATACAATTCTTTGATGTAATATACAATTTAACACTTTGTGTCACACAGTAAATCATGTAAAATCAGAGTATTATTTCCAAATGCAGGTTTGTGGCGTTTAACTAAATATATCTTACAAACGTATAATAAACAACGTTTGGTAAACAAATACTTACATTATCTGCTTTTATAAAATTCTACATAAACGCATAATTATCCATTTGTTTCCTGTGTACAAAATCTACCATTTGTATCGTGTGGCAATTTTGTTTCCTTATAATTATATGAATCCTAGCCTCGCGTGCTGAGTCTAATATTCTGATGTATAAATCCTAGGAAGATTCTTCATTTCCTATAACTAACAATCACTGTCGATTATATTTCAGTATACGGTGTATTTTAGCTTGCTCAGTGAATATAATCTAACGTTTATTTATTAACGAATATTTTAGTAAAATGTCACATAGTGTGATTATCTCAGTTGGAGCGGCGGTCTGTCAATACTTATAAAAGTTTGACGCTAGTCTCGTAACCTCAATTATGTGATGATTGGTTATGAAATAATTGTATGCCCTCGATGGGTGGCCTATAGTAATCGACTCGTCCGTCCGTCCGTCCGTCAGTCTGTCCGGAGCATGAAACCATAACTCTAGGCATCATACTTTTGAAGTTATTGCGCTGTGTTGATTTTCATACTTTAATTTTGTCCGGAGCATAGCTGGAAAACTATGCAAGGCATCAACATGATACTTCATATGTAGATAGATCTCATTGTAGAGAAATGCAGTGCAAACTAACCATAACTCTAGCGTCATACTTTTGAAGTTGTTGCTCTTTGTTGATTTTCATGCTTGAATTGTTCATGTAGGCATTATCAGTACTAAGTTAAAATGTGTTAGCTACGGAATACAGTTTTAATTACTGTAGAAGGCAGTTGCCATTTTTAGATGTAAACAAATCTTGCAGTTTTAACACACTGTGCTCCTAATTATGTGTGTATAGGTTTAACTTAACTAACCACCGTTATTTGACCTTGTATGCGATGCAAATGGTGAAACCGCACGTACGAGTATGTATATCAACGAATCGATAATGTATTTTAAACTGAAGAAAGGGTAGCCCTCAGGAAACAAGGCCTGCATGAGAAAACAGCAGCCTCGGATTTATTGAAGCTATTAGTCACCAGAGCACGGTTTGGGCATTAACATGGGAAACAATCTAAAATATCCCTAAAAGTCTAAATAACTGCGTAATAGAACATAAACAATAGGTACTCTGTGCTAGTTTTCAAGATTTATGTGCCAAAACAGAACATTTCCAATATACCATTCACTTTTAGGGGAAATCATTTTCTTGTCCACGGACACAAAAAAAGGATTAACCTCATATTAAATGCATTTTTCATCTTTTAAAATATGTAGTCAATATTTATTTTAGTGTCAGCCATTTTACCTCTCATTTCTTTGCTAAAACTCTTACCTAAATCATATATAAAGATAAGTACTTTTCAACCTAATTTTTCTGTGCTCTAGCTCCTTTAAAGTAGTGCAACACACTTTAATGCATCATCAATGGATGGCAATGACGCGAACTGTGTGCCAAATTTGGTAGAGATGGGGTGTTTAATGCCGTTTAAACGAACACACTACACATGTATAACAATTGAAACATCTTTGCGCTCATGTTGTCATTGACCTTTTCCTGGTAACCTAGTTCTCATAGCCTTTGCCATTCTGTAGACGTCTGCACGGAACGTGTCTGACCGGATTTAGGTCAAAACATAAAATGCCATTTAAATTGGCATATACCAGACTTCAGTTAACTTTGTGGGCCTTGTGTGCTGTCTGGTATTAGATTTAAAAACAATATTTATAAATAAATAAATACACATTGATTTACAACACAATTAACGACGCAGTATTTCAACAAATTCATGTACATGCATTATCATACCAATATAATTAACGACGTTATTTAAATATTGACATAATGTAAATTTAATCAAAGTGGTTAGCTTGTATGTTTTGCCTATTTTTGATTGATGTTAAAGTGTATTCCAAGACAATAATTCCAAGACATGTATCATATCTGATGCAACAATTCGTTTAGTCTAGGCAAGGAAGGTGTGTCTGTATACTAAGAAACTACGATAATAATAAATGTTGTTTACTGGTACGCAAAAGTGAACATGCGCATTCATACCTTTGATCTGTGTTATTTCATTTAAAACATGGCTGAACTTTATACCCATAACAAATACTCAGCACTATGTCATATTTAACGTTTTCACCGTTGGCATTTATTTTGTATTGCTCCACCTACAATCTCATTATATATATTTTTATATCATTATATTAACGTCATTCAATGTGTTATATAACAAGCCACAATAACAACGTCGACGTGAAACTTTGCCACGGCGACTTAATATTGTCTTTTCTAAGAAATTGTAATATTTACACAAAGGCTGTGTTTCAGTTATCACATATAATGGAACAATAATTTTATATCTAAAAAGCTTTATGTTCCTTATTGTATCTGACATTACAAACAGCCAGACTATGTCTGAAGTTCTGCAAACAAGTACACTCTTCTGTTCCACATATATATTTAAACAGACGTATCTAGTTTCTATCATAAAGTGTTGTTTACACACCTTTAACACTACAAATGTACATTAATTCCTGATTAAATAAACTTATAGTATTCCAGGTACTTATGTGTAAGAAAGAGCCCCCGGCGTTATAAGATATTAAGTTAACTTTTAAGATGTTGAACAGTTCCAAGTGTTTGCTAAGGAAAGGAACACAAATGGTGATCTATGAGATTATGACACACTGGAGGATAATTGAGACCAATGTCGCCATTTAACCAACAACGTCAATTTATTATCATTTTCCGGTCATGATACACAATGGAGATAAATCGCCCGTGTTATTTGAGACGCGGAATCATTCATTGTCTTCCATTCCCAATTGTCTTACAGTATAAGGTAGAACCTTATAACGCGTTCATGATGACAAACGTTAGACTGCGTTTGACGTCGAATTATGTCAACTGCCTGACAGATTGTCGTATCTTGTTTGCAAACAATTAAATGCTTACTTCTATTATAGTTTATTCAAGTCGGGCCAAAGAAAAATAGGCACTAAAAAGTATTTAAGAAATTATTTGATCAGTCATGACAAGATTATACAAACCTTTCAGCACGTGTCTTCATAAAAATGGTGCAGAAAACATGATGACTTTACAACCTAATCATAATTATTCATTATTATTTCCGTTTTAAAATTCCTGTTGTTGAAAGTTCTCCAGACGTTATACTAGATATTCTTCTGGACATACATAAACCGTCATTTTAGAAGCTGTCAGAACATTATAAAAATATTTTAGGAAGTTCTCATTCGCAAAAATAGTTATGATCTTCTTTATTATAATTAGTGTTCAACTTTAAAACGAACTAATGTTGAGGGAACAAATGGAAACTATCATATCTTACATTGTTCAATATTTGTTACATAAACACTTCCTAAACAGATAACATTTCAAACCAGTTATTTTCCCATTCTTGAATAACTTATGTAAAGTCATTTAGTGGTAGAATATCCTGACCGCTGTGCTCATCGTGTTACTAATGTACATGTGATTAAATGAAGGTCACGATGAGTATTGTAAACACAGTATACGAAGACACACATAGGGGGTTTTGCAGAACCACATCAATATCAGAAAGGTCGATCATTTGTCTTTAGCCGAGAAGAACATCAACTGGGATGTAATTTAATTCCAATATCTCTTCAAGCTCAGACATTTACTAATGTTTGAAACGTACTCCGTAATCGACAAGCAAATAACTAATTGAACGATTAATTTCTTTATTTTCGCTTGAACTTTAAACAATGATTTATCAACTCTCTTATATACCTCTTTTTGTACAAACTATGTCGTGGAAAATTTACATGAGGGATTTTTATGATTTTATGAAGATGTTTTTCCGATGAAGCTGTATTTATAGAAAACCTTTGCGAAAATGTCAAAAACACAATTTTACGGCCTTACAACTTTACGTTAACAAGCATAAATCTAAGACTGAATGATTCATTTCAAAATTAACATCAGTATGTAGAATATAACTAGTGTCAGTATTATGACGTGTTGTTGTACAGAAAGTTTTAATCTGCACACACATCTACGTGTTATCCTTAGTTTTTATCCATAAAATGTGATGTAAGATTTTGAGTAATGGGTGGAGTTAAGGTATCAAAACTTACGTTTAACCAATATTAATATCAGACAAATACAAATGTACTATATTGTCACATCAACGAATGGTTCGCATCTAATTTATATCATGTTGCTGTGATAAGCTGGTAAATTGTATCGCATTTTATATTCATATAATTATTTTATTAATGACAAAAACTCAACGCTGTGTAAAACACGGTTAAAATGTTTAAACAATCCAGAATATAACAAAGTTCTTTGTGTAGCAGATTGCCAAACACTATTGATCATTTTTACTGTGTAGGTCGACACAGACCGTTTCGTGTTACAATCACGGACACGCACAGCGTGTCCAATTATACAAACAAGAACAATAAGCTTATTACATTTCGTTATCTAACAAACACATATAAATTCATATGTTCCTGACCGGCAGACGTGACAGGAATACGGATTGTAGCGTTACGGAATATAATCTAAGAAGACCCCAAAATGATCACACTGTTCTGAGCACCCAATAAGTGATACAAGGCAATAGCAGTGTTGGTGTACTTGACTATGGTATCAATGAACGAACTTCGTCTTTTATCGATAACGCTTAAAGACCTTATATATAGTTGACATCATTCCGAGAGAATAAAGTGACAATCGAAATGACAATTCCGACACCCTGATGCTTAGCGCAACAGTAGATTTTTCAGTCACATATAAAATGAGTTTACATTTCTATTTCAGATTAACAGAGCGAGTGTCATATGTGACAATATGTTTTTATTTGTTAACTCGCAATTGTATGAATCTTCTTGTTGAAGGGTTGAATCACGGCCTGCAAAAAGACACTGGTATATTTAAAGGAGAAACGCATATAACATAGTAACATTCCTTGTGTATATATACTTCTAAAATGAGTTGTTTGGAGCCTGCATTAGCTGCAAGTAAATCATCAAGCTAAGAACTGTGTGATCATGTGCATCGACAGTATCACGAAACCTTTTTGTTCGTTGTCATAAATATGATCACCAAACATCTGTACATTGGAATCAGAAGACAGCAGCACCATCCAAAAACAGATGCTTCAATATCTAAGATAGTAGTAGAAATGTCATTTGTGTGGATATACTTACAGCCGTTTTACAAAAATGTACAGGATCTACGATAGTGAATATGACAATATACTCTGATATATCTATGCATAGTATTAAGAATCATTATATTGATTATATGTGCAAAAAATACAGTTTGCTGTGAGTATTTGAAATAAAAAGTAATATAAAATGTTAACAGTATCAAAGTGTGTTTCCTTTCCATAATGAAACTATGTTTATTCAGACACTCACTTTGCAATACATGAATGATTTTTTAATAACTTACAAATCACTGATGAGACGATGTGTCACGTAGACGAGTTTGTTTAAGGTGGTGTTGAACATAGAGCTCAAGTGTCAAACTTAGTCAAAGAAAAGTTTATCCAGGAAGCAACTAAAATCATCATTTTACAGGCACAAATTAGTCCCTTTCTGCAAGCAATTTCTGTCTGTTTTTATAACACCTAAGCGATCAAAACAACGTGTGTAGCTTCATTGAAACGTTACAAGTATTTTATATCTTATAGTTCACGATTGAATTTAACGACAATTTTTCACTCTGTGTTTGAAACAAAAACATGATTTAAGTCATTAAACAAGACATGTGCATGTGCATTAGCCGTATCGGCCTAGATAACGCCAAACGAATGTTCTCTAACATTTAAGACACATTTAACTTGTTTGACGGTTTTGCACTTTCAGCAATCATAACAATAATGCCTTTATTGTCTAGACATAGTAATACATCAACAGCAACACTTAACACGTCGAGAACTTCTCAATGACCCACATATTTTAGCCTTTGATACGCTAACATCAGTTTGACAGTAAGGACGGCCTTAGGTACCGTAGAATTGAGCAAATAGGAGAGTTAATGAAGATGTTGTCATGTCAGGTAATCACAAGTACCAACTTTGTGAGTGATATATTTATAATACAATATACCATTTATTTTCCAAATGTTTTTGATTCAAGTGTTAAATATACCCGAGAGTATTTCTTAAATCATAATACGCTTTTAAAACAACATCTGTGACACAAAACCTACAATCAACTTTATCATTTTCTTTTAATCATATTCCTTTTATAAAATCATTTATTTCTTAAAGGCAAGCCTCTTAATATTCACAATAACGCAACAAGCAATTTGTTTTATTGTTAACACCTGATATGAAGTCATAATATGTACATTTATGTAATATTGGCTAATGACAGATTATGATTCGAAGAACTGCAATGATTATTGCACATCTTAAGGTATATGAGTCTGATTTTTTTAGTCTGAGAACATTTATTTTCAATACCTCCCTAGACACAATCGCCACGAAATGTATTTGCAGCCAAAAATATGGTTCAGCGAAGACAATTGCATTACTACTTGAAAGAAGCAATGCTGATTTTGTTCAACTAACAAACCATCTGGAGCTGACAAATGTACATAGTGTTTACAAATATGAAGTGTTTACAAATATGAAATGGTTTCATATCATATGAGAAACAGGGAAAGCCTCCAGATAGCATTGTTTGATTAAAGAAAATAGCAACCATGATTTAATTGATGTTGTTTATCAGTGGTAACGAAATATGCCACAACACTGACGCTGCCTAGCGCATTAGCGGAACTCTATTTTCACATGTAAACAACATACACACGCAAAGACAAGATAATACACAATGAGTGAAAATCTCTGTATATGTGGATTTTAAACAAGGTTATTGTCTCAAAATGGGGCTGGGGAAACTTAAAAACAGACATAATCGTAGTTCTGTTATAGTTCCTTATCTCGATATGTTATTGACCGTGTCATTAATTTTGTACGAGCCATATACCGTCTTTTGCACGATGACATGCTATCAAAATTGGTTCTTCAAATGTCAGTGTCCTATGATATATGGAAACAAACACAACGATTTTACGACATCAGTTATATTAAAGGCAAACATATTTCCTAGGTTATTACCCAGAAACAATAGTACTCGTCTTGATAATATATATTTGTAAGACTTTTATTATCAGTTAGCAATAAAATAAGATGTTGATTCCTCTTGGGAATAAAACGAACCCATGTGTTGCACGATGCATTTAGGTATGCATTTTGCAACGGAGATATCAGATTATATGTAATTCGATGTAAAACAAGCATTTGATTGTGTTGCGGGCAATACAGTAGTCCCCTACCGGTCCCTCAAAAAGTTCTTTAATTATCATACGCTCTTGTTTATTGCCATTTCTAATACATTTCAGGTTGATGGCTTTGTTTAAATAATTGCTACTTATTAACACCACGTATTATATATTTCACATATAATTTACATATTTATATATTTTGATAAATTTTAAGTTACCACAGGATCCGGAATTCAACAAACAGCTAGACAGACGGACATACTAACAGGCAGGGAGAGAAAACAAAACGATGTGCATATTGACCACATTGCTACCTATTAACGTATCAAGTTTCATGCGCATAGCTTTAATAGTTTAAAAGTATAGGCAACATTCTGGTACCATATCCTAGACCTTAGGGTAAGATATTTATCTCTCCCGTGGGTTTGGGGAAAAGGTATTCCAATTCGGCGTTTGACAAATTATGCATCATCTTGCAATTTGATTTTTTAGACGTTTTACATTGCATGTAGTACGTAAAACGACGTTGTCGTACCGGATTGACACATTTACTCAGGAAAGACCGTTACACACGGAACATATGCGATGAGAAGTTTCGTTAAACCATATGTCTGAATATCAGTTATATGATGAGGATGACTGCGAATATATGAACTTGGGTTTGAGGTCTTAACTTTATGACAGATCTAATCAGTTATATATGTTCGCCCTGTGATTCATTGCAATGTGCCCTAAGACTACGCATGTTTTGGGATAAATTGTCAGAAATATGATCATCAAACATCTTTACATTGGAATCAAATGACAGCAGCACCATCCAAAAACAGATGCTTCAATATCTAAGATAGTAGTAGAAATGTCATATGTGTGGATATACAGTAAAAACCCTTTAAACCGGATCCTCTCAATACCGGAATCCCATGAAACCGGACGATTTCGTCGGTCCCAAATTTTTCCCTTCTATTTTCAATGTGATAAAACACCCTGAATACCGGATCCTCTCTATTCCGGATACCGGAATACTTTTTCGGCCCAAATTGTTATATTCAATGTAATTTGACCTCTCAATACCGGACAACCTCAATCCGTCAAAAATTAAAATTGAAACTGCATCTAATATTTCATTTCATTATGAAACAAATAAACAATCAAGTTCCAATTAGTGGTCACGAAACACATTGCTCAGTGCAATGACACGGACTTTATTGATAAAGCGCAAGATATGTTCACAATGACAGGGGAAAAAAATAGTTAAGCTGAGGGGTAACGCCAAAAATCAGACAACAATCGATGAATATTTCTGTTCTCAATATATTTTATATTAACGTTTGTAGTTGTTATTTGACATTAATGCAGTGATTTTGTTTCTTGTTCACCAATTGTTACTTTTGTATGTATTAGCGTTTGCTCATCATTTTGCTTGTACATGTATAAGAATACATATTTTAAGTTTTAAGAGTGTTGATACATTTTATTATTTAGTTGTTTTCAATACGATTCTATTTGGCACCTGTTAAGTGAATGCACAAGTTGAACAAACTTAACACAAAAAGCATAATTTTATCCTTAGATTTCAAACAAAAAACACAACATACACCTTGTGTCGCCTCGAAGTTGATAAAAAGAGCTGTTGAATGTAAACTATTATTTGAGTGTCGATTTACCACCTATGTATAGGCAAAAAGGAAAATCCCCTGTATACCGGAATCCTCTCTAAACCGGACATTTTGTCTGGTCCCGTTGATGTCCGGTTTAGAGGGTTTTTACTGTACTTACAACCGTTTTACAAAATGTACAGATTCTTCGATAATGAATATAAAAATATACTCTGATATATCTATGAATAGTATTAAGAATCATTATATTGATAATATGTGCAAAAAGTACTGTTTGCTGTGAAAATTTGAAAAAATAATAATAAAATGTTAACAGTATCAAAGTGTGCTTCCTTTCCATCAAGAAAATATGTTTATTCAGACACTCACTTTGCAATACATCAATGTGTTTTAATAACTTACAAATCACTGATGAGACGATGTGTCACGTAGACAAACTTATTTAAGGTGTTGTTGAACATAGAGCTTACGTGTCAAACTTAGTCAAAGAAAAGGTTATCCCGGAAACAACTAAAATCATCATTTTACAGGCACAAAATATTCCCTTTCGGCAAGCAACTTCTGTATGTTTTTATAACACATAAGCGATCAAAACAACGTGTGTAGCTTCATTGAAACATTATTTTATATCTTATAGTTTACGATTGAATTTAACGACAATTTATCACTCTGTGTTTGAAACAAAAACATGATTTAGTTCATTAAACAAGACATGTGCATGTGCATTAGCCGTATCGGCTTAGATAACGCAAAACGAATGTTCTCTGACATTTAAGACAAATTTAACTTGTTTGACGGTTTTGCACTTTCAGCAAGCATTACAATAATGCCTTTATTGCCTAGACATAGTAATACATCAACAGCAACACTTAACACGTCGAAAACTTCTCGATGACCCATATGTTTTAGCCTTTGATACGCTAACACCATTTTGACAGTAAGGACGGCCTTAGACACCATAAGTACCGAAAAAGGTGCAAACAGGAGAGTTAATGAAGATGTTGTCACGTCATGTAATCACAAGTACCACTTTGTTGAGTGATATAATTTCAATATACCATTTATTTTCGAAATGTTTTTTTTTATTTAAGTGTTAAATATACCCGAGAGTATTTCTAAAATTATAATACGCTTTTAAAACAACATCTGGGACACAAAACCTACTATCATTTTTATCATTTTCTTTTAATCATATACCTTTTATAAAAATCATTTATTTCTTAAAGGCAAGCCTCTTAATATTGAGAATACCGCAACAAGCAATTTGTTTTATTGTTAACACATGATAAAAAGTCATAATAGGAACATTTATGTAATATTGGCTAATGACAGATTATGATTCGAAGAACTGCAATGATTATTGCACATCTTAAGGTATATGAGTCTGATTTTTTTAGTCTGAGACCATTTATTTTCAATACCTCCCTAAACAAAAATCATCGCCACGAAATGTATTTGCAGCCAAAAATATGGTTCAGCGAAGACAATTGCATTACTACATGTACTTGAAAGAAGCAATGCTGATTTTTTCAACTAACTAAACCATCTGGAGCTGACAAATGTACATAGTGTTTACACATATGAAGTGTTTACAAATATGAAGTGTTTACAAATATGAAATGGTTTCAAATAATCTGAGAAAAAGGGAAAGCCTCCAGATAGCATTGTTTGCTTAAAGAAAATAGCAGCCATGATTTAATTGATGCTGTTTCTCAGTAGTAACGAAATATGCCACAACACTGACGCTGCCTAGCGCATTAGCGAAGCTCTATTTTCACATGTAAACAACATACAAATGCAAAGACAAGATAATACACAATGAGTGAAAATATCTGTGTATGTGGATTTTAAAGAAGGTTATTGTCTCAAAATGGGGCTAGGGAAACTTAAAAACAGACATAATCGTAGTTCTGTTATGGTTCCTTATCTCGATATGTTATTGACCGTGTCATTAATTCTGTACGAGCCATATACCGTCTTTTGCATGAAGACATGTTATCAAAATTGGTTCTTCAAATGTCGGTGTCTTATGATATATGGAAACAAACACAACGCTTTTACGACATCAGTTATATTAAAGGCAAACATATTTCATCGGTTATTACCCAGAAAAAGTAGTACTCGTCTTGATAATATATATTTGTAAGACTTTTATTATCAGTTAGCAATAAAATAAGATGTTGATTCCTCTGGGGAATAAAACCAACCCATGTGTTGCACGATGCATTTAGGTATGCATTTTGCAACGGAGATATCAGATTATATGTTATTCGGTGTAAAACAAGCATTTGATTGTATTGCGGGCAATACAGTAGTCCCCTACTGGTCCCTCAAACAGTTCTTTAATTATCATACGCTCCTGTTTATTGTCATTTATAATAAATTTCAGGTTGATGGCTTTGTTTGTATAATTGCTACTTATTTACACCACGTATTATATATTTTACATATAATTTGCATAATAATTATTTATATATTTTGATAAATTTTAAGTTATCACATGAATCCGGAATTCAACAAACAGCTAGACAGACGGACATACGAACAGGCAGGGAGAGAAAACAAAACGATGTGCATATTGACCCCATTACTACCTATTCACGTATCAAGTTTCATGCGCATAGCTTTAATAGTTTAAAAGTACAGGCAACATCCTGGTACCATATCCCAGACCTTAGGGTAAGATATTTATCTCTCCCGTGGGTTTGGGGAAAAGGTATTCCAATTAGGGGTTTGACAAATTATGCATCATCTTGCAATTTGATTTTTAGACGTTTTACATCGCATGTAGTACGTAAAACGACGTTGTCGTACAGAATTGAAACATTTACTCAGGAAAGACCGTTACATACCGAACATATGCGATGAGAATTTTCGTTAAACCATATGTCTGAATGTCAGTTATAGGATGAGGATGACTGTG
>Ga0224511_10001944_pt1 | contig 13312 bp, 6 predicted proteins | sample SF_May12_sed_USG_2_FD_169988 | JGI IMG/M metagenome (GOLD analysis project Ga0224511, IMG submission 169988) | Sediment microbial communities from San Francisco Bay, California, United States - SF_May12_sed_USGS_8_1 | ecosystem: Environmental > Aquatic > Marine > Sediment | place: USA...
GAGGCAACACGCAGTAGAAATTATTTCATGACCAAAAACAAAAATCTGAGATTTCAGATTATATGTTTTTTTTAGAGTAGCTTAAATTGTATTGTAGGTTCCGTGTTTGGGTCCACTGATATGGGTGATTGTATTGTAGGTTTAGTGTTTGGGTCCGTTGATTTGGGTGATAGTATTGAAGGTTCCGTGTTTGGGTCCACTGATATGGGTGATTGTATTGCAGGTTCCGTGTTTGAGTCCACTGATTTGGGTGATTGTATTGCAGGTTCCGTGTTTGGGTCCACTGATATGGGTGATTGTATTGTAGGTTCCATGTTTGGGTCCACTGATATGGGTGATTGTATTGCAGGTTCTGTGTTTGGGTCCACTAATATGGGTGATTGTATTGCAGGTTCCGTGTTTGGGTCCACTGATATGGGTGATTGTATTGCAGGTTCCGTGTTTGGGTCCACTGATATGGGTGATTGTATTGCAGGTTCCGTGTTTGGGTCCACTGATATGGGTGATACTGCTGCTGCTGATACAGGGATTCCTCGGAATGGCACTTGGTAGGTCAACATTTCCTAATCACGCCGAGTATGTATTACTGCACTAGCTAAAATAAATTGTAATTTTCATTTATAAAGATAAAGTACCGTATTGTACCAAGCTTTCTATTTGTTAATGTAACTCATGTTTTTTTTTCTTCTGAAAACCTGACTGATATTATTAGATGGTTATGATTGATGTTGTTTTTTCTTCAATGTTTGCAATAAATTATTGTTTTAATGATTGTTTTTCCAGCACAGTTGACATAGTTACTACCTTTGTAAAATACTCTTTCTTCTTCAGGTGTGCTGTACTCGGCAATCTGCAGCGATGAGAACTCGGCAATACAGCTTGCTCTGGGCTCATACTTTCCTCTTCTACTTATAAGTGGTATGTTTGTGTCAAAACTAATATAAACATCTGTTATTATTATGTACATATTGGTAATTTTGGGCTATTTTGTCTTTAAAGTCCATTCATGCACTTTTTGAACTTATTTTTACTCTTGGCATACAAAACTTACTGACACATAAATTTTATATTTTATCATGTCGGTAGTGGTGACTAGTAGCAAGTTCCTACAACAATTTAATTTTCTCCGCTTTTACTAGTGAAATATAATTGTTTTCTTTTTTCTATGAATATTTTGACCCTAAGACACTGGTACAATACATGTATAACATGTGTCCATAGAGGGAAACACAGCACTCCAGTCATAAACATTGGTAATGGACCGTTTCGCAAATATCAATCATTATCATTTATAACAGTACATGGTCAATTTTAATCCAATAGATTAGGAGTAAATTGTCAGGTGACAATCTGACCTAGAAAACACAAAAGAAAGACCCCTTCACAAGCCTTCACTAGATCAAAGCAAATCTACTGCATTGGACAAAGTTTGAAATTTTGCGGAACGGTGCATTTAACACAGCACTCATTGCTAGAAATATTCTCACCATTTCTTTCTTGTCCCCCATGGCTAGGGATACTGTGGCCGCTGGAGTCGATGCCTGATTGGATGCGGGTGATAGGCTACATTTCTCCCATGACGTTTGCCTGCCAGGGCATGCGTTGTATCCTTGCTAGAGGTCCGTATATAATACTTCTTGTGATTGCCCTAAAATAAAATGCCTTGTTATGAATTCCATAAATACCTGATTTTAAACCTTTTTCTGTCATGGCAGGACATGTTATGTGATGACCCATGGTGAGCGGCTGGGCAGAGTGTTCCAAGTATAGGGTGTGATAAAAATCTTTAAGTATCTTTACTGTCTGGTCACCAACTTTCATTTAAGGAATAAATTTCATAGTTGATGTCATTTTCAGTGTATGAACGCAGGTTCTGATTAAAGTGTGTCGAGTCCAAAGGAACAAACTTTCTCTGTGAAGATTAAAGTCTGGCTCTGTGAGGAAGCAGTCGGTCACTTCTGGAATAATGGGGCTGTTTACCCATCAAACCATTGTGCCATAGAACAATGATGATTTCACATTAGTGATAACGAATGGTTGTTGCAGGTTTGGACATCACCTACTACATGGTATGGCGCGGCTATCTGGTGTCTACCGGCTGGTGTGTCTTCATTGTTATCCTGGGAGGGGTGATCCTCAAGGTCAAGGAGTAGAAAACAGAATTGTTAGGTCACTGGGTAGGAAACAGAATTGTTAGGTCATTGGGTAGAAAACAGAATTGTTAGGTCATTGGGTAGGAAACAGAATTGTTAGGTCATTGGGTAGGAAACAGAATTGTTAGGTCATTTGGTAGAAAACAAAATTGTTAGGTCATTGGGTAGGAAACAGAATTGTTAGGTCATTGGGTAGGAAAATTAATGACTTGTGTGTAGAAATTCAACTGGAATTGTGTGTTGAAATCATATTTTGTACTGAATTGACAGCATTAATGCAGATTTCAGGAAGACCACCTTTTATGAGATTAAATGTTATTGCTTTTGGATCCTCTTTACATTTTGTACATACTTTTATAGTGCTACGGTTGTATCATCATGATATTAAGATTTATTTGTTATATATTTGTGATGCAGCCTTGCACTTGTTACATTAAAAATAAAAAAAAACTTACCTTATATCATTGAAAATCTTGTAATTTGTAATGAGAAGTTACACACTCAAACCTTAAATATACCTCAGAATAATGCATAATGTGGTGTTAAAATGTCTTTGTCATGAGAAAAGCTAAAGTTTTCATTGTGATAATGTTGATTTAATTTCTATATTGTGTTAAAATCTGCTCTGTTTTGTCTTTCTTGTTTGGACAATAACTAAACTTGTGTTGTTTTGTGGGCTTGTGCTTGCTGTAGAAACAGTGTTAATGTTAAATTTTTGTTTCACAATCTAAAGTAAATAAATGAACAAAATGTTATGTTACTGATGTTTTTGTTTTATTTAATGTGGGTCTTCTGAATAAAAAGTGTTTTACATGAATGCTAAGCATATATTTATCCATTTAAATTTAAGGGATTACTCAATGCTGAACTCTAGTTAAACTTTGCCATGAGAGCCAAACACTTACTGCAGTATATATGGATAGGGCCTTCAGTACTGATTTCTTCTCCTAGCATGTGAAAGGTATATTTGTTAATTTATTGTTAGCTTAATTGGAGGTGAATGTACATTGTATAAATGGTACTCATAATCAATATCTGTATACATCATTTAACCATCAAATGGCCTTAGATAACTAATGCAAGCACCATGATATGCTCATGCAATTTGTGTTATTACACAGCCCAGAGCATAATGGTAGGATTCCAAAGTTAATATAGATATAGACCCCCATGAGTAATCCCTTTAATCGGAACAAAACAATGAAATTTATGATTTTTAGAAGGAATCTGTATGATTTTTTATGTAGTTTCAACACAACAGATTAAAAATACTTTTTATAATCATCTTTTTGGTGACTCATGGATGTTGTAATAATGAGAATGTTATCAAGATATACAGTTAACATAGCAAACTTAAACGTACTTAATGATGCTCTTAAAGAACTATTTAGAACATTGTATATGGAAATGAAATTTTGTGCAGAACAATTTTTTGTTTAGAATACTCCTTTACCATGACAATATAATTTATGACTGTTTATTGTATTATTTTGTCTTCCCCTTAAAATGGGGAGACCTATTGTTGTTAGCTTCGATGTCTGTCCGTCTGTCTGTCTGTCCATTATGACAACATAAAAAGAAGAAAAAATGCATGAAAACTGGGGTCCTTTTTCTGTCCCATGGACAAGAAAATGATTTCCCCACATATTGAACGGTGTAATGGAAGATATCCTTGTTTCTTCAAAACAAGGACATGGTACCTATATTTTGTGCTTTATCACACAGTTATTTAGAATTTTTGGGATACTTTAGATCTTTTTCCATTTTTATGCCCAAACTGTGCTCTAGGGGCTTTAATGTCAAGGTGATAGTTTAAGGTCAAACACACTATTGTGACCACCCTATATCTTTTGAAGCTCTGGTGAAGATTTAAAAATATCTCTGCACAAGTCTGTCAAGTATGATGAAACGTATGTTATGGTGGCGGCTGTATAAGAATCACACAATGTTATATCACATCACGATATGTCACAGCTTATGTATTGTTCATGTTATTGTATTCAAACTTTACACATGTATTTGGACTCAATATCTTTATCCATTTACAAAGTTAAATAACTCAGATTACCATTTTAACAAATTAACCCCCTTTCTCATGTTGCAGCGGATGGGATATTTATGACTAGTTTATGATCCCATCTTCCTGTAGAAATCAATATTTTCCATCCAGTAACATATGCGGGGAGACATGATTGCTTTCGTTTCCAAGAGCACCCGTCTAGTTTATATTGATTGTTTCTTGTACTTTTTATATTGAGTGTTTCATGTATAATTTGTGATTTTTTCTGGTATTATATATTTTGATTGTTTCTAGTATTATTTATATTGACTGTTTCTTGTTTTGTTTTTATCTAGAATTGATTGGTTAACTTAATCCACTTCATTGTTTTGATTTTATGCTCTTTAAAATGTATGTTTTTTTTCAAATCCATTGTTTTAAGTGGAATGTAAGTTTTTTAACTTTAACACTGTAGTTGATTTTTTTTATTGATTTCAATGGTTGAAATAAATCAGCTGTGATTACAGTCTTAATAGTTGTTCTGTGCATAGACATACATAGACTTTGATCTCTAAATAATGTAGAAAAGGGGAGTGCAAAATTGAATAAACTGTATTCACATTCGATGTTTAAAGTCCAAATGTTTTTAAGATTATATGTCACAATGCATAGTAAACTGTAAATTGTATTTTTCATATAAATGAACATCGTTTTGTAGCTACATTATTTTGACATAATTTCAACAGTAAACTTCAACTTAAAATATTCCCAATGACAGACTGAGAACCTGTGTTGCTAGGGGAAGAATGGAAGGAGTGCTTGAATATTATGGGCGGGTTTGGAGTCAGGGCTGATCCAGCGCCCTATGTTGATGCGCCATTGCAAAGGCATGGAATGGAACCTTATAGTTATTTAAATCCTTTAAATGCTTGATTTTATCTTACAAGAAGTGATTGACTATGATGATAACAGGACAGAATTTTCAAGATTTTTATGACCCCGCCCAGAATGGTGGAGGGGCATTAAGTGTTACCCCTGTCTGTGCGTGCGTGCGTTCGTCCTTCCGTCCGTTATCAAAATTTGGTGTCCGCTCAATAACTTAAAAGACTGCATCAATTCAATTCAAATTTGGTATGTTGATATATAACATCAAAACACAGGTCAAGTTCGATTTGGGTTACAATCCACTAATTTTTGACGGAGTTATGGACCTTTAATAAAAACATAGCACATTTAGCAGGCATCCGTGTCCTATGGACACGTTTCTAGTTTTATCAAATTCAGTAAAAAGATTTCATCATTTCTAATATATAAATGTTATATACCACAGACAAAATTTCAATGTTCTGCATTATAATAGTATGACAATCACATTTCTTCCAGTAAATTACATTGTTTTCTTAAATTCCTTTAAATTGAGATTATTGCAAGCAGCCACTTTAACATAAGCACAACCTGCTTTCAGATTTTCACTGCTTTTATGTGTCATCAAAATTGTGCAAGGGTTTGTGAGATAGGTTGGACAAGATTCAAAACTTCATAACATCGAAAAGGGCCAAAACTCTGTAAAAATATGTCAGCTTTAAGAGCTCATGATATGCATAACATGGTTTCATACAGTCTCCTGTCAAGTATCATTAACATGGGCAATAAGAGTTTGTAAGAGGACTAACAGAATTTCATCTTGGAAAATACAAAAGGAGGCATAGTAATATTCAAAACAAGTCTCTTGGAAATTTACAAAAGGTTTCATACTGATCACTATCATTTCCATTAAAAGGCAGGGGGGCGTTTTTTAGATGGGCAGACATAGGTTACTTCCCAGACTTGGAGAGAAACATTGCATCTCCATATGTGAGCTGTGTTTGAACCATGCTGCCACAAATGAAACATTGAACTGCAGTAAACCTTAGGAGCATCAGGTTCATCGCCTTCGATCACTGCAACAGTAACAAATGTTTCCCAATTAACATGCTGATTTTTCGATATATTGAGGCGTTTATTTAATTTATTAAACCAATTTTTGTAACGCTATCGCATTACATTTTTTTTTTTTTTCTGCAAAATGCTTTACTACTTAGTATTTACTAATTAAAAAAATGCCCTTACCATTCGTCCCTTTTTCTAATCAGAGAGCAGTAACATAAGATGATCTAGAATGCTTTTTAATAGGAAACACATGCGTTGCTGTTCCAGTGATTAGAGGGAAAAGTGATAATGGCCTGGTCTCAGATAATAATAAATTTGGGGCTAATGAGTTTTGACTGTAAATAAATCACAACACAGACAGAAGAGTTTGACAATTTTATTGAACATTAAAAACATTAATGCTACTAAGAAATTATAGCAAGTAATAAAAAAGGATAAGCTTGATTTATAATCTGATTAAACATTTACAACATAATGATATGAAGTTAACAGAAATAAACATCAGACATTAACAATGAGAATGGATTATGTGGTCAGCTTCCAAATTACATTCAACAGAAATGGTATTTATAAAGAAGAATACTATTAGGCCATGCCAAATTGGAATATTGTTAAGCGTCAACTCAAGTTTGACAAACCTAGGTACCTATTCACAAAAACACACAGACAAAGAACGAAAACACAATTATTTTACAACAAAAACAATGCATTATATATATATTAGTTTCCTCAGGTTACTGACAAACAAGTATATTTAATAGAAAAAACATCATCATATAAAACAATGGTTTAATTACTTATGAAATGACTACTTTTAGCATGCCTTAAAACATATGGTGTAATATAAAATGTATATTTTCACGAAAATTACGTACTGTATTAATAACACAGCTTTGGAAATATTGTGGAGTAAATTTATTATATAATGAGAATACTTATACTTCTATACAATGTGGACTTTACTGTTCATGTATATGGACAGTACATGTTATACAATCATGTATAATAATAACAGTGACATGTACCATGAACCAAGACATGAACTTTATTATACTGGTAATACTGTCATAGTAGAATTAAACAGTATATAAATGGCACACTTGAGACTAAATACTTTGAAGATCTATGTTGCAAAATATAAATAAATGTATTCACATAAATGAGTATTTGGTAGTACATGAATGTTTATAGTTTTAATTAAAGTATAGTAATATTTTTTCTGAATCCCGGAACATCGGAATTATTTAAGAAAATTTCACCAACAATTTTTTTGTGTGGATTGAGGACTCTTAAACCTATGTGCATGCGGACGCTTAACAGAATTCCGATTTGGCATGGCCTTATTAAGGCAAGCATGGACTGACTACACAAATGCATTTTTCTTTAAATTGCATTACTACAAAACATTCTTGAACAGTGTGTTTTGGTTAACCCAACCAGACCTAGAAAATAGCCTACCGGAGACCCTCCACCCTCTTTCGTAACTATTTTTTTTCTCAATGTTCAATGTTCAGGGCAAAAAGACCTATTGTCAAGCTAAAAAAAAAAGAAAAAAATCCCTACTCTTCGTGTTTTTTTCCAAGTGGTTATCCAAATAAGTATTTTTTCTGTTAGGCCAAACACAGAACATCAAAACAGTTTTTCAGGGAAGCTGTCTAGGCTACTTTTGTCCCAGGGGTTAAGTTGTGCTTTAGCCAATGGCAAAATGTAAGGAAAAATGCATAAAACTTAATTTAAGAACAAGCCCTGTGGTTAGCAGAATACAGCTACATAGACTGGTGGCAAACATTTTTTCGAAATTCAGATTCTATGGCGATAGTTTTGGGCGAATTATTTTGGTCTCATTAGTTTCCTCAGGTTACTGACAAACAAGTATGTTTAAAAAGAAGAAAATGCAATATGCTGATCTTCTAAAAAAAATTCAACAGTCCTCGAATGCCACAGGTTCGAAAACTTAGATCTGCATTTGTATTTTTTTAAATTAATTTACAATTTGACAAATTTAGCGCCGACTTAATTTTAATAAGGTTCTAGTTACATTAATGAATAACAATATAAGTTCAGGCCTTGTTAACAACACAAATAATGAGAACACTTTAATGATCCAGTGACATGTGTGCTTGTATGAGTTTATTGAAAGGTTTAACAACAGTAACGCCAATAAATACACACACCACTTTAGATTAATGTAATCAATTTAAACAAGAAGATCAAATATCAGCTAAAAAGCAATAAAATAAGATGAATCTACATGTACTTGCATGAGAAGTGGTCAAAAGGAATGTTAGCTTGTAAACTAATGCATAGAACTACACATTATTAAGAGAAAAAATAATGGCCTAATGTTAAATGTTACATCAAAATATGTGCTCTTCTGTAAACATTGCAATACTAGATGGTCTTCCGAAAACTACATAAACATTCAAATTGTGATATGATTTAGCTGATAAAATATTATAATCTGGCAATAATAAGTAGGTAGGTTAGGATGCATGATATTAAATATGAATTGAGATCTTCATTATTGCCAAATTATAATAGTCAGTAGTTGAAATGAGAAATGCTTATATAGATTTTTGATGGATATATAAATTACAGAGATCAAAATCATAGACCTTTGTGTGTGTTTGTGAGACATTAGGGTAAAGTTAGACATAATTCCGGGCATAAATTAACAATGGCAAAATCTCTTTGCTTCCTCTTACGGTGGAAGCATGGCAAATCAATGCAATACTGAGCAAAACAGGAATGGGTTGAATATACAGTAATAGCAAAGTAAATGTAAAAATAAATTCAAGTATGTAATTTGCATAGTAGGCTACAATGTATTCTGTGGAAACTGAAGTATAGGAAGTGTCTGACTACATGTACATGGCTGTGATGGCTAAATTGACAAAATCTGCTCATGATCACTGCAGTTTCTTTAAAACTCTGAAAGAGCCCCACACAAAAACTAGTTTATTAGGTGACAATCAGACAAACTAAATACTGAAGCATAAAGCTTATCACAAGAACAAGAAAGTTCAGAAAGCTGTGGTGATTGAAGTATTCGCAGAATGGTGCATTTCAATATAACTACATTATTGACCTCTCAGTGTTACCTAACATTTATCAATACAAACCTTCACAAACAACTCCTAATTTTTTCATCTTACTGGATGACAATTACTAAAACTAAGCATTTGTAACAACTCTGACAATTGTAAAAAAATATCTTAAATCAGAACTGATTATCACATTCACCAACAGCACAGCTTGTTTATACTTGTAAGCACCTTATTAAAGCAGTTACTATGCACAACACAAACCACATGACGACGATTGTATGCAATAACAAAAGTAACATTAATTTCATTAACAACAACAATATGAGCAATGGATGACAAGAAGCACACATATATCTGACAAGCAAACACAATTCAAAATAATAACAACAAAAATAGTACAGTAACCTCCGCTTACAAGGAACTACTGGTTATAAGGAACTGATTCCCATTCCCCAATCTTTACCCTTCTTTATTCTATGTTAAAAATATGGATATAGCGGATTACAGGGAACTAACGCTTAGAAGGAACTGATTCTCCGGTCCCAATGCATATAAATCAATGCAAATTTCGTCCGCTTAGAGGAAACCCACTTTTGGTCAAGTTCTCACCTCTCTGCTTGATTGCCCAATAATTGTTGAGAACCATGTCAATGTTGTTACAGATCGCCTTTTGTTTGTTTAACGAGATAATTGGCATGTTGTTGTTAAATGTTTTGATAAAAGGTGTTTATATACCTACAGTTTTCACGACAGACGAATTGAAATTGTTCTTCATTATTTCATATTAAAAAAAGAAACTTATCAATACCGGAAAAATAAGTTTAAACTCTGTTTACTAAATTGTTGCGACACTGTACTCAGGCGCTAAATGAGAGCGTGCGCTTCATGTCAGTATAATGTTAATTGCATTAAACAACCGCTGTGTTTGTATTTTGTCAATTGAAATCAACTTTTTATTTATGTAAGAAATGTTATTTATTTTTATATTTTGAGATATATTTTGAAAAAAAAAAATTAATAATTAACTTATGATGTAAGCACTTAAGTACTACTATTTTTATTTTGCCTTGGTGTGCCTATCGTCTTTTTAACTAAGATGCATAAGTTCCTTAAACAGTTTAGTTCATTATATAACCTTCGCTTACAAGGACCTAGTTAGCTATATGTTTATAAGGAACTCTGGTTATAAGGAACTAATTTTCATTGTCTTGAGAAGTTCTTTATAAGCGAAGTTTACTGTACCATCAATTCGGAAGAAATCCACACCTTTCACTATATAAAACTTTATAAATTTTTTTATATATCTGAAGAAATCCTACTCATTTTCTTCAAATGTTTTCATAAAATCAATAAAAATAAAAAATTAAGGTTAAATTAAAAAATAAAATCTGTTTAATAATTTTGATATTGTATTATGTAATTCATTTTACTAGATAACAGTTTAGGCATCTGTAATGCTATAGCTGGCAAATCAAGCATTTCATTGTATTGCAAGCAATACAGACGTCCCCCACCAGTATAAACCTGAACCCTAAGTTCACAAAGCAATGTATGGCTCTTCCACATTTGTCTAAAAAATCGTTAATAAAATGTGGGAGAATGGAGCGGACACAAAACACAGGCTCAAACATTGGACCTTCAACTGTGACCTTGGCTCAAGGGCAGACGAACGGATGGAGAAAGAAGAGAGAATGATGTGCATAGTGTACACATTCACAAAAAGTTTCATCTACCTAGCTTAAAGCTATTACTCAATGGTGAACTCTAGTTGAACTTTGCCATGAAATTTTATTAACTATCACAACAATTCAAATGGTTAGGCCCTGCAGTACTGATCACTTCTCCTAGCATGTGTAAGGATTAGGGAACAATTTAAAGTTAAATTAAATGTAGTAGATACACCTTTTCAGTTATTCAGAAGTGTTATTTCCCTTTGACAGGAAGTGCCTCTAACGACGTAGGATACTAAAAACCCGGGACCCGGGATCGGCCAGATCATGATAGAAATGCGATTACTGACAATATCAGTTTCTTGTCTCTGACTATAAATACTTGCGAATTGCAACGCAATATGTATTGTTATTGCTTGCCTAATACACTTGCTACAGAGAATTGTTATAATATGCATTGTTTGTAACATTCCATTAACATATAAAATGAAAAACTGATATTATCAGTAATCGCATTTCTATCATGATCTGGCCAATCCCGGGTCCCGGGTTTTTAGTATCCTACGTCGTTAGAGGCACTTCCTGTCAAAGGGAAATAACACTACTGAATAACTGAAAAGGTGTATAGGTGACTGTATATTGACAATCAATATCTGTATACATCATTTATCCATCAAAAGGCGTGAAAGTCCAGGCACACCAACCATGAAATACTCATGCACCTAGTGCCATTTCATGGCTCAGTGCATAATGATAGGATTCCTAAGTTAATATAGATATATAACCCCCCATGATTAATACCTTAAAATAGATTTGAAGTCAGTGGACAGGCAGACAGGCAGACGGTCAGATGGATGGACGGACAGATGATCAGACTAACGGACAGAGGGCAAACCTATATTCCCCTCCGATGTGAACGCCAGTTGGGGACTAATTACTATGTCACTGGTAAGAAAAGTTGTTCTTAAAAAAACAAAACAAAACAAATCACCGGTGTTCATTTTCAAAATCACTTTCAACGCCACATATGCATTGTGACTAGCCAGACTCATTGAGCATTGGTGACTGGCTGTTGACTGTCTGATTCGGATCAGCCCCATTAATTAGACTCATTCCAAGTGCCTCCGCAGCATCACTGCTACCTTGCGCTCCATCACCTGAGTTGCCTGCAAACAGAAATGATTCCTATTACAGGGCGTCCACTGGTTCTCTATCACCAAAATATAGGAATGTTTTCAAATTATAGGAATTTATAACCAAATATAGGAATCAGAAAACAAGAAGCCTGTGTAGGTTTAGCCTCCTTCCTTCACTCCCTACACCCTTTTAAGGTTTACTTAAACAAAACATTAACAGACAATATCTAAATTGTAAAATATATGCAAGTTTTTAATTAAACACCATGTGACACATAGACTTAATACTGACTGATCATACAGTGTTCACAATCATATTTTCACCGGTAAAAAATCATTGCAACACAGTGTAAGAAGTCCTCCTTGGACATAACAGACATCATACCATAACAATAATGAAAATTGACAAAATATATTAATTCCTGAACTTAAGTTGTAGTAACAAACTTCAGGTATGAGTTACGTTGGCATCTTTTTCCTCCAGCCATCTCTGATTGAATTTTGTTTTTTTCACTTGGCTTATTTACAGTTTACCATGGATAATGACAGTCAAATTTGTTATTAATATAGAAACAAATGGGCTGGGCTGGGCAGGGTTGCCACATTCAGTAAGATCAGCACCGCCTTGCGGTTATTATCGTAGCAAGCCATTTGGGTATGTGTATATCAAATAAGAAATAAATAAATAAACATGGAAACACATAAGGACTTAATTATGACTTATACTTTTTTGTGGACAAAGTTATTTTTTTCATTTACTATGTAGAGTATGATAATGAATATAAATTATGGCAAAGGTGTACACTTTTAGATTTTTCAAATCATAAAATGATCAGCTGCAACAGAAACAAACAAGAGAGCCCAAAGGGCCCTAGGTCGCTCACCTGAGGAAAAGGTCAAGGGTCATAGTGAAGCCATTTACAGAGGACCACTAATGTTGTCCACCAAATATTGGTAGAGGACCTCTAGATGATGCTATATACCAAATACGAAAGCTCTGGGCCTTGTTGTTTCAGACAAGATTTTTGAAAATTGCAATTTAAACACAAATTTTAGACCCCGTGACCTACTTATGCAACTGATCAGAACCATTTGAACAATTTTGGTAGGGGAACACCCAGGGACCATTCCTGTTGAGTTTGGTCAAACTCCCATTAGTGGTTCAAGAGAAGATGTCATTTGAAGTTTTCCTTATATAATTCAATGTAAAATTGTGACCCCCGGGGCTGGGTCAATTTTGACCCCAGGGGCATAATTTGAACAACTTTGGTAGAGGACCTCTAGATGATACTAAATACCAAATATGATAGCTCTGGGCCTTGTAGTTTCGGACAAGAAGATTATTAAAAATTGCATTTTGAAAACCTATTTTTTGACC
>Ga0224511_10001946_pt1 | contig 13306 bp, 1 predicted proteins | sample SF_May12_sed_USG_2_FD_169988 | JGI IMG/M metagenome (GOLD analysis project Ga0224511, IMG submission 169988) | Sediment microbial communities from San Francisco Bay, California, United States - SF_May12_sed_USGS_8_1 | ecosystem: Environmental > Aquatic > Marine > Sediment | place: USA...
ACCGACGATGACGGCCACCAACATCAGGTTCTGCCGGTTCTCTTCCTCCATTAGAGCAGACGTGGTGGCGTTAAGTGGCTCGATGGTCACGTGCAGGGTGGCCATGGCCGTGCGCTGGGGCTCACCATTATCCCGAACCGCCAACTCCAGCTTGTAGGTATCAGCATCCAGCTCGGTCATCTCACGAGCAACTGTGATCCGACCAGTGTTCACATCCATGTTAAATATTTCCCTTCTGTCTCCCATATCTATAAAGTACAACAACTGGGCATTCAGACCATCGTCTTTATCTGTAGCCTGCACTGTTGCTATGACAAAACCCACGGGAGATGACACAGATATGGTTCTAGAGTTGTTGGCATTGTTGGGATAGGTGATTGCTGGGATGTTATCATTCCTGTCCACCACATGCAGTATCACCTCAGCTGAGCTGGACCTTGGTGGGACCCCTTTATCAACGGCCTTCACTGAGAATCTGAAATATGGTATCTCCTCTCTATCTATGGCCTTTAGAGTTTTTATTTCCCCAGTAACAGAGTTGAACTCGAAGAATTCTCTGAGATAATCATTCTGTGGGAAGGTCAGAGTGTACTCCCCATTAGGGCCTGCATCTGGGTCAGTGACGTTCAAGTTGACTGACTGGAATGGCTCGCTCTCAAGGATCAAGATGTTGAGCGGGTCTGAAGCAAAGCGTGGTGCGTTGTCGTTGATGTCAGTGATGTCGATGACTACGGTCGCAGTGGCGGTCAGTCTTGGATCTCCGCCATCAACAGCTAGCACACGGAGCTCTATGCGGGCGTCGGTCTCCCGGTCAAACACAGAGTTGGCAGTGATGAGACCCGAGTTTGCGTTCACTGTGAACCGGTGGTCAGTGCCTTTCTCCAGCTGATATGTTACCTTTCCATTGTCACCAGAATCTGCGTCAGTGGCTACAACCTGCAGAATAACCGACTGGAACACTTCCTCTTGAAGTGAGTGTACATACTGAGGCTGCTTGAAAACCGGTGCATTGTCATTGATGTCTTCAACCTTGACAATGAAACTGGTGGAGTTCTTGTTGGGAGGAGTCCCCATATCAGTGCACTCTATAGTGACATTGTAACTCCCTCTGATCTCATGGTCCAATGGCTTATTCACTATGACTTTGTAGTTGTTTTTTATTTTAAAGTCCTCAAGTTGGAAGTCATCACCCAGAACTTTGCAGTTAATCTCCTCTGTTCCTTGCTTGTCCAGGTCAAACACGGCCACATGAGCTACGAAACTTCCAGGTGTGGCTGCCTCCGAAATGTTGGTGCCACCTGGTGGGAGGTTAATGTTGATTTGTGGGTAGTTATCATTGATGTCCACAACGTCAACAATAACTGATACCGTGCTGGTCTTGGCAGGGCTGCCTGCATCATAGGCCTCAACCTTGAAGTTCCAGCTCTGGTCATTCTCGAAGTTCAAGGGAGCGTTACAGGTTATCAGGCCGGTCTGTGGATTGATGTTGAAGGTTTCTGTGATCTTGCTAGGTGTTCTGGAACTGAACCTGTACGAAATAAGGGCATTGTCCTCTTCATCAGCATCTGAGGCTTGAACCTGGACGATTGTGGTGTTGATGGCAGTGTTTTCCCTCACTGTGACCGTGTACTTCTCCTTGGCAAACACAGGAGCGTTGTCATTCTGGTCCGTTATTGTGATGTTGATTTTCACTGAGCCGGTCCTGGATGGTACTCCTCCATCTACAGCATAGATCACCAGCTGGTAGAAGCTTCGACTTTCACGGTCCAGTGGGTATTTAACAACAATGTTCAGGTCTGCTGCATTGTCTTCATTTTCCAGAACTTTCAGTCCAAACATTTCATTGTTAGGCTCCAGAATGTACCGCTGAATGGAATTGTTTGCACCGCGATCAAAATCTGTTGCCCCAGAAATAAAATGCTCAGTTTCCACACCTGAATTCTCAGAAATAGCTATAGTTACCTCAGGGTTTGGAAATTTTGGGGCATTATCATTAATATCTTCCACTGTGACTTCAATCTTGATAATCTTGTACAAATCCAATACGTCTGTCACAGAGTCCTTCAAGTACACCGCAACATTAAATTGCAAGACACAGTCCACGGATTCTGGGCAGATTTCCTCGCGATTCAGTTTCACAGCCGAGCGCAAGGTACTGGCACTCTCGTCAATGCCAAACATAGCGGCGTACTTGTTTCCTTGTGTCAAGATCTGAAACTTCATTCTCTGGAACACTTCCACCGAAACATTTCCATAGAGCAGACTGTCGCGGGCAACATTACCCACATATGTGAAGGCATCTTGTTCTTCCTGTAGAGAGTACTTCACAATGGACTCTTGGGAAGACACGCACATGACCATAGCGACAAACACTGCGGTTCCACAAACAGCCGCCATACCTTGGCACCTCATCTTGAAACCTTTACTGCGAAATAATGACTTCTATTTGCTCATTTGTTGTAGCCAGAGCTGCTTGTAGCGTTAGGATGGGAAACGAAAGTTGTGTGACACAGTATGGGGTTGTCCTTGTGATGCTTGCTTCACTCATTCACAGCACAGACAACAGCAACTGGAAACAGAGAAAATACATTATGAAACCAAATGCACAAAGTATGCCAAATTATAAATTATTCCAGAAAACAAATGTTATCATGTAACATTGTATTGTTTATCATGTAACATTGTATTGTTTATACATGCATTATAATATTATTCAAATGACATGACATAATATGGATAAATGTAACGCATTACAAAATTGAAAGTAATTGTTCAATTTTTCAACTAACCATTATCTCTTTTTAAAAATGTAGTTAATTTAAAACCAGGAGAAATCTTCATATAAAATCATATGCTCCACATCACAATTTTAACTTTATAGCCATTTCCCTCCAATATTTCTTGATGCTCTATCAAAGAATAAAAGCCTATTTCTATACACATGTATAATTCTGTATGTCCACCTGATCACTTTGAATTACCACACTCCACTGGACACTAGTGGACACTGTGGAGTGGCAGTTGCTACCCCAGCTGTGGGCCAATAGGATTACAGCTCTCAATCAGGGGGCGGGGCTTGAGCCAATCAGAGGAGGGGATACATGTTTGATCAGTGATTTACAGCTCATGAACTCGCTTTACAGGTGAATTGTGTTAGGTAATGTTTGCTTTGACAAAGGCAAATTGCTGATTGAGCAAACAACACCATGCAGTGAAACAGTAAACAATTGGAAGAAACACAGCAAGTGTACCCCTTTGATCCCTTCACATTTCTGTTTCATGTGGTGGCAATGATAAATGAATGGTCAAAATATTTAATTCCAAAAATATTATCACTGAATTTTTGTTGAAATTATTTTAGAAAATTCAAGCATTGTAAAAATAATTAGAATAAAAAATACCACAGAAATTTCAAGCCTACCAAATTACAATTATAAAATACTGCAAGTATTGTTGTTTAAGTGCATAACTTAGCTAAACAAAATTTGATAGCATTTTTTAAAGAATTATTAAAGACATTAATCCTATAAAACACATTAGATAGTTTAATCCCATAAATAGATAAAAGCAAACCTTTTTAATATCTCGACAACAATATCCCAGTAATTGATACTATCTTAAGTGGATTAAAACTATCTTTCCAACAGACTAATATTGTAAAAGTGTGTGTCACAAGATATGTTTGTTTCTTATATTATCATCAGCATGACACTGATTACTGAATAAGTACTAATCATGTTTTCCAAGCAAGTGTGATAGCACTACAAGCCAGATAAGGCTTGCAGCAGAATTGTTCTCAGTCCACTCTTGCCCAATCAGTGTAATGGTAATTAACCTGGAGCTAATTGAGTGAACAATTGCAGTAAGTGGCTGACCAATTATCAGGTGAGAAATCTCAATTGCAGTTGAAACAACATTGAATAATAAAGGTGGCTAGGTAAGAAGTAGTGTGACCAAGCATTTTTATTGCTTCATCTTATCAAGATTGATCTTAAAGGATGATTTGTGTCTAATTATTTAAGTTTTTTTAGATAAAATACCAAAATAGCTGATAAAGTTGTTAATTAGGTCCAAAAATGATAAGAATTTAAATTTCGCATACATTTCAATTTTATGAAACATTTACTAAAATACAGTTTGTAATATATTTCAACAGATATTATACATACTAAATCTTTTAAATTAGATTTTTTTCTTTCAGGGGAAACTGTAACAAACAAATGACAGGAAATGTGGAATAATTCAAGTATTTCTATAGACTTGTGACAATGTGCCAGACACATATAATGTACCAGTAGGTAATAATGTACCATGGTCCTGTATGTCGCTATCAAACTGTGTGAAAAGACTTGTAGACCCGCCATCAACAACATTAGTTGTCATCCATAATGCACAAAGTATCCCCCTATTCCTACCTCAAACAACCTAGACTCTACTGACACCATGGTTTGGCCACCACCTGAAGACCAGCAGGGCCACAATGTCATCAGACTCATCACCCTATAGGACCCACCATCAACAACCAATACTGCCATTAATAATGCACCAGTCTGCAAACCCGAAGTAAACTGAAGACCTCTACAACACCTAATAGTCTACAGAAGTCAAGTCTGCAATGCCAGCGCCCTGCCTGATGCGCCAACAACAACCAATGCTGCTATCAATAATGCAGCAAGCACTGAGCCACCCAGACAACGCCATACAAGCAGGGCAATGCTGGGACAGATGGTCCTGTGTGCAGCAATTATTGCAACTAAATGCACAGTAAGACTTGTGTATAGCAATTATAACACCAGAAAGGCTAGGTAGGAATTTCATATTGTATGCTAATTTGCCAGGAAGAGAGTACAATATGGAGGCTATTGTGACCAGGTGGCTGTGGCCACTTGACTAAAGTTTGCTACAACAAATCTACTTGAAGATGCCAACAACAAGTGGAGAATTCAGGCACCTTTGATACACCAATACAAGGATTCCAACCCAACAGATACTTCAACATATACAATGTAAACTTTAATGTAAAGGTTGCAACAATATGGCAACACTGGACGACCAGGAACAACCGGGGTCCTGGCCCCTATCAGGGCCCAAGTTGACACTGATCTGTTAGAGTTAGGGATTAGACTGGAACAAGAAGAGGGCCAATCCATGTACAGTTACTCTGGGATTACACGCAAACACTGCACACACAGCACCAAACAAGTAGATCTCCATAAACTCAACCTAAATTGGATTAAAGATTACACCTGATTCGAACAAATCTGTGACCACTGTTATCTGTTGTCATAGTTAATTTGTTTTAAACACCATCCTTAACTTAGATGCTCATAAATCCCTTCTCAAGATTTCAAGCCCTATAACAAAACACACAAAGCCTCCTGAAACTGTCAACACTATGTACTGTAATAATGTAATAACGTTAGCACCAAAAGTAACAAGCACAGTGAAGCATGCCCCAGTGCCACCTTACTGCCTCCACCTGGCAGCATGTGCCAGGACTGGTACCCGAGGTGCCTGCGCCCAGTCAGCACATTGGCGTCCCAACCCAGCACTCAACACTGACCTGCATCTTGAGGAAGACCAGGATTATCCTCACAATAGTTAATGTCTCTTATTCTCATTGCACAGTTCTTTTGCTATGATATTGTCAAGAGTAGATGCAGTTTTTTTATGCCCATTTTTGCAAATGGGTAAGTGTGAGTGAAAAGTCTTAATTGACAGCCATGGTAATGTTAGAGAGGAGACTTTGATGATCCATAGTTGTTACAGATTTTCATAGTGTTAATGATATAGTGTTGGATAGCTTAGATTCACTGAAGTTTTTCTCAATAAAACTAAATGTCTTAAACAAGAGGTTAAGCAAGTCAAATATTCTAAACAACATCATTTCTTATAAAATCTGCAAGGTTTCACAAGAACAAAACAGTTAAATGCACTTTTTAAAGTGATTGATTCACTGTTCATACCCATTTTGTTTTATTGTCACTTGCTTATTTATCAAACTATTTTTTTTAAATCTAAACACAATAATTACATAATTGACAACAAATATGTATTTTCGGTTTTCTGTCATATGTAGCATGAAATGATACATATGTATCAGACAAGCCTTGTGAAAAGGTTTTAAAACTTTTTTGTACAATAAAATATCACTTTGCCAATCACTTAAAAGGCATTTTATGCGCTGTTTGATACAAAAATGTAAAGACTTCACAAGCATTAAACGATGATTCTCATATTAAAATCAAATTTCCATTCCCCTATACAAACCAATTACTCTTTTGTATCTTCATCCATGCAACCCGTTATCCTATTATGGAAAACCCATACAGTGTGCAAATTGTACTTTTCAAATGAAATTATGTGAAAAATTGTACGAAAAAGCCTGAGAAGTAATGACAGATCTTTAACACTGTTCCAGACATAGCAATTGGTTTCTAATCCTCAAATTTTCACATTCATTTTTCTCAATCCACCTTTCTCGAAATGCCATAATTTTTGCTAGGCACCTTAATTAATGTACTTTATCAAATGACACATCCACTGGAGAAAGGAACATGATAGGCCATGATATGATACAAGCCACTTATGACTTCTGCAAACATATCATGAGGGGCACATACCTATGTGACAAGGTTAGAGCATAGCGCCCGCAGAATTCCGCTTAGGAAAGTAACACTTGAGGCATTATGGGCTTCGTATACTCGCGCCAACAGCACGCGCTCCGAGCCCTCGACTGCACATCCCCGAGACAAATCACCCTCACATTGTGGACGACTGGCGTGGGGTCACAATATTGCACCATTAATTATAATTTCTTGATCTCATAACGGCATGTATTAGCCACGACAGCCTCATTAGTAAGGCAGATGACACTAATATGATGCCTCTCCAGCTAAAATTGGATACATAATAACATATTTCATTTTAATTATACTGATGTTACATTCTAATAAGATGTAATACATCTAAATAACTGTTCTCTTTTTTAAAGTTATTAATTTATCTAAAAATTATAATTAATACATGAAGCTTTATATCTTAATAACATAACAAAACGGGATTAAAAATGCTAATAAACCAACAAAAATACTTAATGCAAGAAAGTAATAGTGATACAACTTTTCATTTATGATTGACTATACTCACTTTACTCAGACCAGCTAGTATTTGTACACAGTATTTGATACGATGACATAACAAGGGTCATTAATAACAGACTGTTTACCAACATTTCAGCTGTGTGGACATTTGGACACCCATGTAGAGATATGTGACAAAACTGCGTCAGCGCACTATCAGCATTTCTGAAGCTCCTGACAAATGTGGCCGTTGGTCCTAAATCATGACTCAAGGCAAAAACTCACTCATACAAGACCACAACTACGTCCTCAACTTGATGTCTGTTTGTCCCTCAAAGCCTAGAAACACAAGTATAGATGTATTTTGTACAAAATATTCATGTGCAAAAATAAATCATCAAGGCTTCAGATGTCAATTAAAATCCAATTTATGCTACATGAACCCTAAATGAGCCCAGTTTTGGCCATGACAATGTGAGCTCCAACTAGGGGCTGCAGGGTCAGTCCTGGGAACCCTCACTATGACCCTGATTTCACATCTGCATCATGCCCACCACAGGATACCAACATATTCTTAATAATTCAAGTAATTTAAATATTTTGACCAATTTCTTTCATAAGATAGGGGGTTCAATTTTGAGCAATGTTTGGGTGTTTTGAAGCAAGTGTCAGGGGTAACAAGTTGAAGCGAATGCAATTACTGCAGCTCTATTTACCGCGGCATGTTTCACACTGAGAGTGGACAATGTGAGTCGAGAGCGGGACGTGGTCGGAGCCCCAGCGAGATTCACGACAATCGGACACACTGCCATCACCCGGCCAGTCGTCCATCCACGACCATGCAAATGTCAGCTCATATAGCCGAGATTCAAACAGCATTCAGCAGGGGCTGTCAAGCCGTCTTTTCAGTAGAGGTGGTCAAGCAGGATAAAAGTTCTACAATATTGTGACTTGAAAGACGAATCCCTGCTTTATCTTGTCCGCAACTCATTAAGCAATGTTGCTGATGCATTCAGGTCTAATTAAATACAAAATGTAAGCATCAAATCCTTCTTGTCAGGTACACTTCAAAGGTGAATAGATTATTAATTTACATATTTTTACCAGCTTTCGATGACAGCAAGAGAAAGGTATCATGGTGGTGGGCAATGAATTTTATGGATTAAAGCATATTAATGCAAAATTAAACCTTAGCACAAGTTTTACCTGGTTTTATAAAAAATAATGTAATATTCACAATAAATGCTTTCCATTGGCACAGATTCATTTTAAAAAGGACAATGCAAAAATTAAGAGTTGCGACTTTTAACAAGACCCATGACAGCTTGTCTTGTATGTCAGGAACATTTAGCAAGCTTGTTTTGTAGATTTGTAAAGTAATTATCATGTCATGCGAATTGGTAAAATTAGGGCCTCATTATGTCAGCGTGGCTGTGAACATGTGGCTCGGATGTAACATCTATACTGTGACCATGGGAAGAGTCTTCATGCTGCGCTCTCTTGCCTCCAGTGTTTAAATTATATGTTACAACAAAAACTATGTCTTTGTGTAAGGTACAACTGTTTTTATAAAAAAAGATTGTCATGAAAATGACACAGAAAGTTATAAAAAAGCCACTTTCACAAACAAGTTTTACTCATGTCACTTAAATATAGTGATTGACTCCTTGTCAGTACAAAAGGAAGAATGCAGTATAAACAGAAAACCTGTTCTTGATGAGAGTTAAGTCCTTTTTAAGGACCCTATGACTCAACTTCTGATATGTGCCAAGGCTCTCCGAACATGACATTTCTAGATGAAGCAATTGTTGGGACCACTTGTAAGGAATCAACAATCACACTTGATATATTTGTGGATTTTCGTCCATTTACTGCCATTAGGGTAAATCTGAGCAGTAATCCACTTGCTTGACCGCTATCTGAGCGATGGAAGCTTGTGCAAACATGGTCACAACTTCTGGATTGGTCGTCAGGATTAGCCTATCATCATAATACAGGCAAAATGGCCTTAAAATTATCCTTATCTTGATCTTTACTGACATGAAAAATGTATCTCATCACTTATAATTGGAAAAGCTTCGTGTGTACAGGAATTGCATTAAATGTTTATAAAATAGGAAAACTTCGGAAATAAATATCTATGATTCACTTGGTAAACTAAACAAACACATCAAGAAGTGAAAAAATGTCGGATTCCTTGAGATGTTATATGTATACATGTAGATGTTATATCAATTCTATACAATAGCTTTGAACTTGTTAAAAGTGCTTGATGTGAATCAACTTGATTTCTAGTGTTCCATATTTAGACAAAAAGAAGAATGAATGTCAATCAAACATATTCCATATTATACTTATATCATACAGTCTATACCTATAGACTAGAGAACACCTACATCACATGTCTTTTTTATGTCCCAGGTCTCCACGAACATGAATGCGGAGTGCGCTGGTTCAATTAATTCCTACATTCACCGCGCTGACAGAAGGGCGGTCAATGACAGAGTTGAGACATATTGTTCCATTCTTCCCTGAAACCCCCACCTATACCACAGCCATAATTAATAAATCCTTCCCCATGCATGGGGCCTTTAATTAAATATTAAGACCTAGTAATATACCATATGGGTAATTCTGATATCAATATTCCTCTAAACTGTACCCATAATTAATTATTACATCTAATGACGGCCACTCCATTGCAGATGTTCACACACCTACCATAGTCTCAATGAAAGCTTGCGTCTGTATAATTCCTCACACAATTGTAACTCCTCTCTTTAAATACAATTAATATTAATTTTAATCTTATAAAACATAAAACATTCATCTTGTTTTCAAAATATTAAGCAAATCACTATAATGTATTTTGTTGTAAATATTTTAAAAAGCAATATAAACTATATTTTTTATTTATAAGACATTATAGTAACTTGAAGCCTTTGATACTAATTTGCTGAGATGTAGTAAAATGTTTAACCTCTGCTCCTAAAGAACATATTTCATCCCTAAAAAATTAACTTTCTGTCAAAAATAACATTTTCAATATTGGCCACATTTATTTTCTGATGCTCCATTTAATATTTTCTACAGATATGATCTTTTTTCTTTCTTTTTTTGAACTTCTTAAAGCTTGATGGCTTTATTCTGAAAATATTTGCTACTTAAGAAAATTACCATGTCAGTAAATTAAAATGTTTAAATTTTGTAGATGCCAGAGGCTAAAATGAGCAACCCAGTAATTTATTCTACAATAACCACCTATTTATGAAATGTGTGACTGACCACAAATGTCCGAAGTGCATGATCACCGTCCATTTCTCTGGCCATCTATAGAGTCATCTCGTAAACCCATAGTCCGAGTTCTTACCGGTCAGCGCTGACCTTCAACTACCCCCAGTCGAGATGCCACAACCAACATGATAAATACTGGACAGTGGTCAGTTAACATTATGTTATAGACAGGGAAGTGGACATTAGAGCAAGCTGACCACATAAATCTGTCCACCGGACAATGCCCGCATATTGTCACCAGGTTCTGGGCTTTGAACGGAACCTGATGTTTAGAAAATAATGTCAACTCAGTTGTGATGTCTTTATTTCGCAGTATAAGTGGCACACTGATAGTATCAGTTTAATCACCAGTTACAGGAGAATTATTATGTGTTTACAGAATAATCTTCATAAAATGGCAGTGAGTCACGAATACATTTTTTGACAAATCTTTATTTTCACATTTTTTTAAAATCTTTTTAAGTCATAATAAAACAAAACTGAAAATAATTTGATTAAGATACAGAAAAAAAGTTTTCTTTTATTAAAAATAAATACTTACATCATCATCAAATTCATGTTTTATTCCTGGCAATATTGCAACCGATGACACAGACTTCCCTGTTTAGAGTTTTTGTCAAACATCAAGGAATCAAATCCAAACAGTCACTTTCTTATTCCGCCTCGGAAGACTAAATGATCGTACGGAAAACAGAATGCCAACAGTTATTCACTTTTTTGACTGAGGTTCATATTGTGTAAATAATTTTGTTTACTCAGTTAAGGGATGAGTTATTGTAGAAAAAGGTAACATTATTGAGGAGAACAATCGCGTCCTCTGACGCTTCTGCCCTTCACATCTGCGGGACACCCAGCCCGCTGTTAGCTCCTCAGTTCTCGCACAATGGACTAAATACCAACTGATTTTCTTTTCTAAGCCAAGAAATGAATGGACCATCACGGTGGTGAGAAATTGACGAATTCAAAATTTCAAAAGTGCGTATTAATAAGGTTATTATAAACTGCTACAGACCATAGAATAACTATAGAGCCAGTCAAGTACGAGTGCTCACAGAACCTTGGTCATTCAAAACCACATAAATAATTTTCCTCCTCTAATTTACTCCACACTAGCACCTGTCAAAAACATATTGTTGTTAATTTACTATTAATTTATCTTTTAATCATGTATTTCAGACAGATTCTGATATAAAAGCCCTTTGAACTCCTGGTAAGATTGTAACATCTTAATATTTCAGCCTTAACTAGCCTAAGTGCTATTCTTCATCCTAACCACTGGAGGGTTTGATGGGACTCCCATAGTTTGGTGGCCAACAAGGGGTTTCCTGGACCAACAGATGGCCAGAGGTGACTTATCTCTGCAACATATCTTCATTATTCTAACCCTGAAGCTTCCTGCAGTTGCATGAAATGTTCCTATGACAAAATGATTGAGACACTCAATCATGCTGTCTGATAACTGTTTCTATCTGTAATTAATATTAGTGTCTTTCTAGCACTGAAGCATGGTATTTATTGTTTGCATGTTTAAAAAATCTATAGACCCTTTAACTATGTGAAATTTTAACAACATTTGTATTAATATTAACTGCCTTTGAAAAAAATAATGTCGCATTAAACAAAGCATTATTCAAATTCAAAAGCAATAATTGAAACATATTACTACAGGCTTTTCAGATGTTGCAATTTGTCTTATATTATCTCTGCACAAAATCTGTTTCAAAATGACAACTTAATTTTGAATCCCATCAGAACATTTTGTAGCAACTCATCTTTAAAGTGTTGATGTAATCAGTGAGAATTTATCATCTTTATCAGCCAACATCTACATCTATATTAGCATGGAAAAACATAAAATCTTTAACAGCTGTGAATTTATGGAAGATAGAAATACCAGAACGGCACCTCTGTAACAGTCAGTACCCACAACGGATTCAATAAACCAGCTATAATCACATAACCTTAACTTTATGACACTTACACTATTATATAGTATGAATACCATGTACTGAAAAAATTAAATGTGTTTTATAAAAGTAACTTTTAAATCTATTAGAAATTTAATGTTATAGCAATGTCAGAAAACATTTAGCACAAGTTGGTGCATTTTCTCACACAAATAACATTCGGTACAATACCAGAAACAATAGCCAATGAAGGGCAGTCTCAGAGGACAGATAACAAACCATGATAATAATTAGGCAGAGTTCATATTTGTGGATAATCTTGGTGAATGGCACCCAAGCCGACCATTAAGCAATAAGATTGCCACCGTTACTTTGGCCACTGTTTCTAACCATGGGAAACACGGCCACAGCACAACTTCCTAGGAAGTTGGTATCAGATACCTGGTAAGGACATAATGATACACTTAGGAGAATAACATTTTCTTACAAAAATTTGTTACATAAATAATTTATTAACATTTTGTAATTGATAGGAACAATGTAAAATTATTGTTTTACAACCTTGCAATAACAAATGAAAAGCAACAACTGTTAAGGTTGATTTTTTTTCTGAACATAAACTCAATAATTCTGCAGCGAAATTTGAATCCTCACAACGGTCAAGTATATTACTAACTCTACTTACTTATGCCATGATTAAAGTCCTCCAAAAAGTGTTGGCAAGCAATTATTGAGAGCTATTCCTATTACATGTCTTTGGAAATTACACACCTCTATAATATCTTGTCCATAATTATCCATTCCTTTTTGGCCACTCAATAAAACTAGCAAAGTTTTAACCACATTTTGACTATTGGTGCATAATATGAGAGTACAAATTACTTTTGGACTAATTGCAAATGACGCCTTCTTCGCACAAGCTTTCATTGTGCTAAACCAAGGCCTTGGTGTCCTGTCAATCGAAGCTCAGTGAGTCATGAATGGCCGCTCTTTGAAGGAACATTACAAGAAAGGCGCAAAAGT
>Ga0224511_10001947_pt1 | contig 13306 bp, 8 predicted proteins | sample SF_May12_sed_USG_2_FD_169988 | JGI IMG/M metagenome (GOLD analysis project Ga0224511, IMG submission 169988) | Sediment microbial communities from San Francisco Bay, California, United States - SF_May12_sed_USGS_8_1 | ecosystem: Environmental > Aquatic > Marine > Sediment | place: USA...
CTATTTCATCTTGGTTGATGGTTTTAGTTTTACCTCTTGCACTGGTCAGGGTTTGATTGATCCCTATCTGTGATATTGAGAGTTCACCATTTCTGTGCCTGCTGGTAGTCTGCATGGGATTTGTAGCTAATTTTAAATTCTGGTGAATGGGCGTAATTTTTCTTCCAACTGTTAATACTACCAAGGTCACGGAGCTGAGCCACGCCGAGGGATGGCACAATCCTCTTAGCCGATGAAGACATCCTTACCTCAACAACCATACCTTATTTGTATCTGGTGGTAGCTATATTTAGTCATTTACAGCCCAGCTTTAGAAGAGAAGTGGTTTGTTTGTCACCTAATTTAATTGGTCCAGAGTTGCGTGTGGTGGGTAGACTACCCTGCTAAAACCAGCGGGGCATTGTTGCTGGTCGACTAGCGCCTATGTAAAAGGGGAAAACATTTCTGCGGTTGAACTTGTATTGCTCAGGAATTTGTAGCCCATGGCGTTTGTAGGGCACTGCAAACTTCCATGCACCTGGCCACGTTCATTGCCAAAGGAAGGAACTTATCACGTCCCACACGCCCTCCTGCGCTCCACTTACTTTGTGCCAGCTGATTATTTATATTGGTCCTACGCGTGTAAATACGGTGGCAATCAATTCAAAGGTCATTTAAATATATGTTGCTAATTTACTAAGCGTCTCTTGAATTGAACTGCTGTTTGGTGAAATGTAGATGAATAGTGTGTAAGTGTCGTGTAAACAGCATATCAATTCAAGGAAATTTCACACGCATATCAATGTAGATGATTGCCTGTTGCCAATGTTTTTCTGCCTAGTTACTCTATTGTATACAAGGATCAAGTACTACCTGACGTCTCTAAATTTTAATCGCATCACATCTTCGCTCGAACAAATCTCTTGGAATTCAGAGAAATCTCCTATCAAACGATGACATAAATTCGCTGCATCAAGATTACTGGTTATAATGGCTCTCATTCTCTGTACGACTGTCAAAATATCTGCAGAACAAAATCAAGTTTATTGGCTTTGGCATGCGTGCGGTCTATTCCTCATCGCGGTAACTACCCCAGCGGCTGATGTTTTTACGTTCTCATGATAGTGTTTTTGTTGACAGGATTGTGAGCAGCAGATTGCATCTCGATAGGTGACTAATGCTGAGATGATGATGATGATGAGAAATACTAGCTTCATGGGGGAAATCCTGTCTCCTGACTCTGAGACAGATGTGACATGAGAATCACCACCACCGCAAAGCCGAGATAGCTTTGTGCATCCAGATAGTGACCAAAATGCTGGAGAGATTATATTTATTACCTAGGGATTGAGCCCTTGAAGATATCTTATTGTATAATGTATGCCTTATACTAATACAACTGGTAGCAGATAGAAAAACTGCTTTTGTGATTGTCCGATGACCGTATGAGGAACTTCCTGTGTAGAGAGTGCGCGGCTCAACAACCAATCTCAGTCAAGTAGGAGGGCATAGTGCCGAGCATTAAAAAACTCGCTCGGACAGAATCCTTAAAGTACACCAGTCATTCATATCCATGTCACAGAACATGGCCATGGCCTTAACCGCATCCTGTGCAGGGATTGAGTCATGCGCTGCATGCCTGGATGGTTCTTTAGAGGTCCCTGGAGGCAGGAGTGTGCGTACCTGTCTCATGCATGTGTATATACCCTTTTTCTGTCAAATAAAGGGCTCTAATGGCTCTGTGCCTTCCATCACTATGGGCCACAAAGGCAATTATACAGCTAGCTGAGCTGTATTGGGCTAAACTACTGTACTACTGACCAGGATGCAACCCACTTTTTGTTTTCCAAGAACTAAAGTATAAACCAGACTACCAAACAAACGCATGTCCCCCAAGCTTTCATGTAAAACCAGCTGTGTGGTAGCCACAAGAATATGTATGCATGCAACATGTTTGTTGCTTGTCCTATGAAGCCAAGTCAGTGCTCCTGTAAACGGTAGATTGATTAGTCCCAAGTCTTCAAATTACATGATGTGATGCACTACTATACCATGAATAGGGTTATCGTTTATTATTATAAATAATTTAATTTGGTATGGAAAATATATATCTTTATAAAATGATAACAACATTTAGCATGGACCAGGGAAATTCGACACCAAACCAGTCCAAGAAGTTTTGTCTCCGCTATCTTGGTGAGATATCACTGGATAATGGCAAGAATGATTGCGCAACAACCAATGCATAATACAGTTTGGTCAAAATGGCACAGTGAGTCAGCTGTGAAAGAAGTCTTTTTACAAATATGAGCAATAAATTAATTCTTTGGAATTCCGCGCTTTGGTGAAACAAATTTTGAGAGTGTCATTTATTTCTTTTGAGGTGCCATCTCTATATAATCATCACTCCGCTGAGATGGCTCGTCTTTGATAAAGCTCGCCACTTTCGCAGGTTTCATGAGAACTCTGCTGTGTTTGCTATTGGGAGCCGAGCACCTTACGGACTGAACGGCGACGTAGGGATCAGAGTCGAGCGTACCGGAGTAATGAGAGTGCGATGACACGGAATCCGTATCCGATCGCAACGATCCTTCCATACTGTGTATCGATAAGTCATCATCGGAAGACGTGCAGAGCTCTGGGAATGGCTCACTCAGTATATGACTGCGACTGGATGATCGCGAGCACGGTAGATAATTCTCTTTGTCTTCTGCGCTGGTTTTAGGAGAGAGGCAACTCCCGGGAGACATATCGACATAAGTACTCGATGGTGGCTGACTACCACGGCTCATATCGATATAAGCGGCTGTTTCTTGAGTAGTGTTTTTCGTTTTGAAGCTGCGTGTTCGGTGACTGTGTGAGGTGGGGGCGGAACGGGTTCGGTGAGACCAGCTCGACCCACGAGGTCTGTGACTAGTTGAGATTCGGTCTGTGTGGTGATCGCGACATTTGCACTCCGAGTTTACAGCCACTGTCAGAGGCTGTAAGTGCGGAGCTGATACCGATTTGTCCTTTTCTGTAACAACAACATGGAGGGTGTGATAATAAGTTCAGCCTTAATCAGTAGAGTACTCATTTACTACCACTAGGTTAAATCTATTTTGGGTATTTATCTAAACCCTCCGCCTTTCATCGTGTACACAGATGGTAGGCTACAATTATTTGCATTGGAGACAATCAAAGTCTGACACAATGCATGTGGTTTCCGTGCTTTTCACTCACCAGTAAGGTTGTCCCGTCTAGTCATCTCCACATACTCCGTATTGCCCAATTTCTGCATCTGCGGCCTTGCCCCAACGCTGTAATGTCTGGGGTGAGGGGAAGAAGGAGTATCATCTATAAGGTAACTCCTACCCTTATCCGGTCGGGATTTCGCTGTAACAAAAAATACGCAATAAGTAGGAGCAAACACTGTGCAATCATGTGAAACTGTGCACGCCCATCCGTCATTAGCTCTGGTATGCAGTTCTGATCGAGCCACTCAAAGCGAATTACCATTCAGTGATGATTAGCAGCGAGCAATGGGTGAATGTACCTTTGCGATTTGGCGAGCACTGGCCGCACGTCATATCGATGTATCCCGAATCACGTGAGCTCATATCGGTAAAAGACTGATGCTGCCCGACCATATCTATATAGACAAAATTCGAGTTTTTGTCGCTGCGAGAATGATCGGAGCCGGACATGTCTGCGTAGCTGTTTTCTGCCTCCATATCAGCGAGACTAGAAGCGGAGGTGCTTGGTGCGGTTGCATCTGTAAACACACCCAGACGTGTTATTCAGAGACCGAAACCGCAGAATAGAATAATTCTGCATAAATGCAGGAAACATGAGAAAATACCTTGGAGACTTCCCGGACCAAAATCAGTCAAGAGGGACTAGGTGAGCTTTGTAAACATCCACTACAGTTTGACCAACGAAGCCTCAAATAACCCTGAGTGCCTCAAAACATAGTCGGCAAAGAGCGATGTTGGTTAGCCACAGAATGGCTCTTTACAATAACAACACGATGGGGGCACACAGTGGTACAGCAGTACTTACTAGTTAGACTCATGGAGACGTAGGGAGAGGCCGGCCTGGGATCCGGAGTACCTGCTCGTGAGCAATGACTACAAAATAATGACAATAACAAATTAATAATCTTATTGTGAAACCATTAATATGGCTTAATATGAACTAAACCTCAGCGGATAAGACTGGATCATAATGCCCATAAAAGAGACAAACTTCGCAATCCGAGCCATTAATGTGATGAAATACAGACAGACTCCTTTAAAAAGTTAGTACAATTTTTTTCATAAACAAACAAAACGCAGGTGTGACTAGGCATGCAAAAACCAAACCTATGGTATTATTGAGAAATAAACAGATATGGAAAGTACGGTGAATTGCTTGACATACATGCAATAACGCAGATGGTTGCAATACCAAAATTGCAGTTTTGTTTTCTCATAGCGATTGAAAAACATTGCAGTTGGGTGGTTGACTCATCAAGCTCGCACTATGATTTCATTATCCTGGTTGATTAGCCAAGCTCAACTTATGTCAGCAGTCAACTGGCGAAACCAGAGAAACCTGATCCAATTCCAATTGATTTCAGAGCATACAGCAAATTGCAGGAGATCTTTGATAAATTCAATGGAATTCTGGAAATAAGCGGGCCTTACTTTAAATTAGTATTCTTTTAAATAAAGTTTTTCCAGTTTTACTCACCCTGGATTTCGGCAGCATTCACCATCTTCGGTTGACATACTGGTGCTGGTGCCATGAGAATCTATACTGTCACTTCTTTCTCTGTGTCTAGAAAAGAAAAGGTTTAACTGTTAATTGCCACACGTTAAGGACACGAGAACTCAAAAACAACAGTAATCCTCATGTTTGGGAGGAGGGATTTGATGGCAATGGAAAGCAATGAGATTATTGTTGCTGGCATTTAGAGTTTTAGTTGTTTGTCAGGGAATAATCTTTGGATTAATGACTGTCCGAATACCGGAGGAAACAGTTATCAAACCACAACTCTCGGGTGGGAACATCACAATGGCAACAACAAGTTACCATCATAGGGTCATTATACAATGAGATAATCCTCTGAATACTGTTGGTAATTAACCTACAGCTTGGCATTAATATTCAGTAGCTGTAGGCTAACTCTTGTTTTGCCACTCCAATTGTCTGAGTGCTATGCTACTGTTATGTCTCAGCTTTTAAGCCTCATGCAGCATCAGCTGCTAGTTAGCTACTGCGAACTAAGCAATGCCGCCAAAAGTTGTTTTGTCTAGAGAGTAAATAGCTGTGCTGTGTCTGTTTAGATTAGAGCCCTTCTTTAGCTAGAGATACAAAACAGGCAACAGCTCTCTCTTGACAATAGTGCTAGCAAGATTCTTTTGTTCAGACTATAATTATTCTGACCTATATAGGCTTGGCCTAATTAGACAGAGACTTGTTTACTAGTCATATGAAAAAGGATAAACCTGCTAACTAAATAAAGCAACCCATGCTCCTAGTAGTGAATGGCCCTTATTTCGGCTGGACAGTCGATTCCCAAAAGAGTAAACAAGGACGAGAGGGGTGACTGAAGGGACAAAACCTGCAATCGGGTGGACACGCAAATCATCGCTAGGAGTACTCACCCAAGAGAGCAGACAGAGGGGGAGGTGAGAAGTGATGTAGCGGGTCTTCCTCTGCAATACAGAGAAACAGATATAAGTTTGTGTTTCCTGGTTACACAAACTAAATGGAAAAGACTTGATTCGATTGGTTCCAATTTACTGAGTCGCGATCACAACTAAACTTGATCTATGGACCATTTGTAGTAAACATAGCTGATAACACTGGCAATTACAGGAACCGATGACATCATCATCGCAATCTTACTCCCCAGCATCAAATTGTTATCAAATAATGTACCAGTCTGTGTGAGCGTTACATATACACTATCACATGACCAAAATAACAAAACAACCTTGACACAGATTACTAACCTTTGGCGCGCATCGCTGACGCTGCGAAGTCGAGTACTCCAAGCATGTTTGTCTTGATAGGATAGACTTCGACTCGGCTGTCTAAAGCTAGCCTCTTCGGGGGATCGAGCAGACATATTCCTAAAATCAAACGTAAATGTCAAATTGAGATAAAAATGGATAAATTATCCTGAGAAGGTTGAGAAACAGATGTCGTTTGATAATTGTTGTTTGTGTCGCGTTGCACGCTGGGTTATGGTTTAAGCAGCTGAAATTTTATCCCAGGGTTCAGTATTTTAGGAAAGACAAGAGATTGTTTGGTTGACATACTTGAGAAAAGCGTGATGAACATTTTGGGCAATCAGTGAGTCTTCCAGCTCCATCCATAGTTCTCCCGGTCCGGTTTCGGCCAGACGGCCCACCTCCATTCGGAAGAATGCGCCGCTGTGACTCACTAGTCTGACGACTTCCAACTAAAAGCATCACATGACTCAAATCATAACAATGAACCCGGTACATCTATCACCTAGACTACATTATCTTATGAAAGGTAAATTCAAATCAGACACCCGGGAAACAAAACATCCTTTGAATTGGAATATAGACTTCATGCATCGCGTTCTTCCCTACCTCTCAGACGCAACTATGCTTACCGGGTATTGAATGTGGTGATCTGGATGCACACTGTTGACTAGAGTAGCCTGTCTCTGGGTCAGACACAGACGGAAATGGCCCTCCACCATCGGGCGCATATTGCGAGATGTTACTCTTACGTTCCACACATGTTCTGCAAAGAAATGGCAGATTGGTTACAACTGGGCGGTAGTAAACCGAATGAGCGTACGCCCTTATATTCATTCATGGCCTAAACAGAAGATAAATCTATCATGATTAAGTCAGCTTATTAGCTATGTGAATAATCCTGAAGATTTTCAGACTGACACAAAGACCGTAGCAACCACCTCTGGATAGCCCCTTTGGTTGCGGTTGAATTTACATGCGGAATGAGTCACGATTGTGTTTTTCTCACTTCATCCTTAGTCGGTGAAACTACTTACCGAACATGGCACGTATTTGTTCAGAGTTAGAAACCATCAGAGACCTTGTTGCCATAAGCCAGGAATCACGCATCTCCTCACTTTCAAATGATATGTGGAAGCTATCGTCACGAGTGAAGATAGTCAGTCCGAACTTCACCCGGCTATCCGAGAATGCATTGATACTACAAGAGAACTGTGTCCGTTAGTCACATCTTGAGTGATAATCGTGTGAGCAGGAACGGAGCATTGATAGGTGGTGTCTGGTCTGATAACCCTGGATGGACAGAGGTCTGTACTAACCTGAAGCACAACTTTAGGAAGACTGTTCGTTCTGGCTTCTTGCCCTTTTCGTATTGAGATTTGCTTTTGTAATACTCTAGTCTAGCAGGAGTACTTGGCGATTCTGTGTGCAGTACAAAGTAGACAGTCTTCTGTTTGTTCTTCTGCAACCACAAACATCATCATTAGTGAATTCTAGGTGGCTGAGCAGCCCATGCCTGCGCTAGCTCCATGTTGTGAGCCGTGAGTTAATGTACAGGTTGCAAATTAATCACTAGGCACCAACCATTGCAGAGCAAAGTGAGGTCTACAAACTAAAAAACAGTCTAACCGCAAAAACCGCAAGTCCGACCACATATGTTCTACTCATCGCTTCCAGAAACCGCACGAGCCACAATAGAAACAAAACATGAGGCGAATAAACAAGCCGGGATGGAATCCTCGATCCATTGTGACAATCCCTTGGTTTACTGAATGAATCACAACCTCGGCCACTTATCCACCTATATATAAAACTCTGTCTTCTGTCCGTAGTCAGTGGTGTGATTACACGGACATGATAGTTCTACCAAAACAACCCAATCGGACAAACTGTCATCAGGCATTCCAGAGTTTCAACCTGTTTCTAAAATGTCTGCCATGGCTGTAGCTGGTTGGGGAGATGGCTCGACTTGTGGATTAATAACATCCCCAAGTCCTAAGGCTTATCCATCACCTAAGATTTATGAAGGGCTTAGCTGGCAAAGAGCGAAGAACACGAGTTGTAACTTGGAGTTAAGCCAACGTTGGAGCAGTTATTCCAATGACATCTCGTTGCCATGTCATCCCCATCCCCAGTACTTGTTTTGAAGTAAGTGAGAAAGGTTCATCCATTATGATAGCGAAATACCTTAAACTAGTAACAAACAATTTTTGACACTTTTGGAATAAGACTAGCGGAGTCATTATCGCGAACGAATAGGAGGAACCAACCATTTCATAAAGCCGCTGCAGACATATATAGAACTGAACTTGTTTACCACTGGGCAATCATCGCGATGTAGCCATCTGCCATCAATTACTAGAAATGCGCAAACCCTCAGACACTAGGCTAGTATGGGCGATTAGGCGGCTGCAGTAGCAACACTTATTAGATTAACTATAGTCACAAACAACACAGGCCTTTCTCTATTCTATACTCAGCTCAGAAACTGACTGACAAATGATTAGCAATGGGTTATTTTAGCCAATTCACAAAAGAGTGCTGATTCACAAGTTCCGCTGTTGGTACAACACATGAATACCGGAGATAGATTAGGCCTCTGATTACATCATAGCTTGTATCCTACGCGCCTCAGTAACCAAGAACGCAGAACATACTGATCTCAGCAACAACTCACTGTGAAACTGACCTCTAAAGGCCCAAATAAACACCAAAAAGAGCATCGGCAGTTCAAAAGTAAATAGTAGATTGCGCCGACATAGCGTAGCAAAGGGCACATTTCTATACAGCACACGCGTTAGTCTCATGGAGGGGATTCTATAATCACTAGTCCCACTAGTTTATGTCGATCCCATTGCTTAAGGCTTTTATCAAAAATAAGATCAGTTAAGGCTGTAAACTCGGTCAGCTGGTCATTGTCATCTAGTACCCTATCATTAGTACATGTAATGGCTTCTATCATTATGTCTGTATGGCTTCTTTTCGTGAAAATAAGGGAGATATGTTTGTACACCGCTTTAATTTTAACCGACCTCCCTATCTGTTAACATGGATGGATGGGACATGCTTGAAACTTACTTTGACTTTTTTGTGTAGACCTTGTTTGCAGACAGTAGTTGTATCCATTTTGAGAGTATGTATATCCGTTTTTGAGTACTGTAAGGGCAAGAATAGACTATGATGTACATGTATCTACAGGATCACATATTCAGAAAAACAAGACTTACAGATAAAAAACCATACTCTGGTAGGAGTTAATCTGTCTGTTTGACTGTCACATTTGATACTTGAGAGATGGAAATAGACAGTGTGGTCCATTGGTGTTTGATTGTGAACAAGAGTTTGCTTTACAATTACATGCGGTGCAACTGTATATCTATAGGCTATTTTGTTTTCATGTAACCAAGACCACACAACTTACCATTTGAACCATGTTCTGTATTCTAAGAGTTCGGTAGATATTTCAATGTATAATATAATCCGTTAGTAAGCTGCTAGGCGATTGCACTCATAGCTCTTTCTGACCGTACAACTTCACAACCAATGAGTTATACTAGAACGCCGCGCATGCCATCAAAACAAGAAAACAACTTCTGAATGAACCAATCACAGTGCGACCTAGTTTACGCTCGGCCAACCAGACAATGCATTGGTCAGTGCCTGCATAGGTCAATCAATGTACTTGACTGGCTGCCCATTACACTGCAATACAATGGTTATCCAACGAAGTCAACAAACATCGCCATTTGGCACAAATGTTGCCTATCGACTGGGTTTTAGCCTAGCAGCAAGGCCGCTCAGTTATGTAATGAAACCAGCATCCATAGAGACTCTAAATACCTGACAATGAAGTACTTCAAATATGTACAAGTACACAAGTTATTCTGATAAAACAAACAATGACAAGCCTGGTTTGTTGCTGTGTCATTTTGTAGGTGCACTGGTAACGCTTGAGAAATTACACCCATAATAGCTAAAGTGTGATTGAGTTTGACACAATGAACCAGGAACTAGTTTGGCGACAATGTTTTATACAACCACTCGATCATTTTAATTTAGTTTCCTATGAAATCTTTTTCGGCAAAACATCTGCGCAGTAAAGACATTCATTATACATCACCATCAACCCATGGCCCTGCCTAAATTTTAAGATGTAACCAGCTGCTTGGGTGTACGGAATTTGGTTTACGCAGGTCCCCCTTGAAGAGCCAAAGACTAGCTGAGAAAACACAATAGAGGAAATGGCAAGTAACCAGTAATAGCATTGAGGTATTCCTGGACCTAAAACAACACTCACAATGTTATTTATACTCTATAAGTTACTACAATACTTACCAAGCAACCGACTACAAGACCAGCTGCATGTAATACAAAGGTATATCCGTGTATACATACACGCATATATACATAACCAAACAGCGAGACAAGGCTTGGCAAATCCATATAGAAAACTAGAGAATTCTAAGACCAGTGGAGTTTACCAATCAGCTTTCAGATTGTCAGACATTGGTCTGTTAAACCTGGTTGTAGAGGCATTTCAAATTGATTATGATTCCAAATATTTTGCCGAGTACATGAAAATTCTAATATCCTTGTTCCTGAATTCCTGTCCTATCAAAAGAGTCATCACTCATCCTAAGTTGCAAGTCGCTTCTTATTATATTGCTTTCCAATTGCAGAGTATAAAATACCGGTAGAGACTTGTTTTTCTGTTTGCGGTTCAATACTCTGAAAGTACACATGATTCCTTTCACTCAGCGTCTAACACTATAATTTATCTGGAATCCATTGCGACACGAACCAATCCATTGCGCATCAGCAGTCACAGAGAAAAACTCCAGCTCAAAGTGGAACACAAATAGCTCATATGCAGCTGACCAGCGAACCCTCTACACAAAGGAGAATTTTACGCCATGTGAATTGAAATTATCTTGAATTAACTGTCATTTCATTAGTAAATGGGGGTCAGATGACTTTGGTCTCATCTCTCATTGAACTCAATAGGTGCATTCGCGTGATCAAGTTTTGACGTTTGAAACCAGGTTTTAGACGCATTCTCAGTGCCAATGCTCCATGCAACCAGTATCTGGCCAAACCCTCTCAGCCCGCCCCAACCCTCTCCAATCCTCCCCAACCCCTCCCCAACCCTTCCCAACCTACCCAAACATTTCCCAACCCACCAAACATACCTCAACCACTCCATCTCATCCCACCCTCCTGTTGGTACCTGACGGTGAATGCCCTAGTATGCGTTGTGAAGCTCTTCATAGACCTGTGGATTAACGAAACCTTTTATTTTGTTATTTATTTATATAAAACATAATTATTGACTAGAAAAAAAAGAAGGTCAATCCTTATACTTGTGAGGCTGCCTATTCTACATGTACATAAACAGATGGTGTTGGGGCAGCCCACATACATAGTAAAAAGTTGACTGAGCCTATATTTCTCATCTCAGCATAGTGTCTTTGTTTGCGCTGATATATGGCAGCCGGCAAACAAATAAAACTCGGTTGTTTTTCTCTGATTAATTATTTCCATCATGTATCTGGTTTTGAGCCTTTTTGTTGCTGAAGTTAATAGCATTGTTATTGTTGAAGGCCATAATTTTGACCACATCAGTCATCATTACTTTGCTATGGCACACGATACAAGGAGCTTGGTATGGGAGATACAGAACTCATTTATTGGAGGTGAGTGAATAAAAAACAAACTGTTCTAACGCATCATAAAAACTGAGGAGGTGTCATTAATCATAGTGAATGACTTCAATCCAACTATTTTCAGACTCGGTATACGGCCATATGTTAACACCAACTTCTTTCTACATATAACCAACTGTGCCTATACTTGGAAACCGTACACATGGAGCAACTTTTGCAGCGTCACGGGAGAAAGGTGTGCGTTACAAAATGAAATCTGCTTCTTCCTCTATAGAGTGGGTGTATATGTATTTCCTCCTTTAGGTGCGAACTGTTGCCTTATCAAACGTCATGCGCGCGCCGCTGACGCAACTGATACCACGCTATTTGATGCATTTTGGGCCATATCCACCAGCTGTTGCACCAAATGTTCATGACGTTCAATAAATATTTCATAAAAGCAATGGCTTTGTCAAAGAAAACATGAAATTACCAAATGAAAGGGCAGTCATTTATTTAAGGGTTACTAACCTTCTGCTGCATAGGTAGCTAATGGTCATTGTTTTGCTGATTATGTACTTATCCTAGCATTATTTTATGGATACAGCGGGATTTATGTGCTTTACGTAGAAAGAAGATTAAAAACATTGACTTTTTTGTATAGGTTATAAAAGAATGCTAGAAAGCTATATATGGAAGATGTGCGTAATCATTTAATACTGTCAAAACCAATAGAATAAATTATAATTATGCGCAATTATATCATGAATACTTGAAATGTATAGAGACAGGAAATTTATTTGTGAACGATATTCGTTTTTGAATAAGATGTTAGGATATTACTCATGCTACTGAACCCGGATGGAGGCGAGGCTAATACACCATAAATTAAATTCTGAAAATATGGCAAGTAGAAACTAGACAGAACTCACAAAGAATGTCACACCTACTAGCGAACATCTTAGTTATCCTCCATAGAGTTAGAGGATCATATATACGATACAATCGAGTTATCCTCTAATTTTATAGTATCCGATCATATCGCACCATTAGACACCACGTTATCCGGGCCATATGTAGTCAATTGCTTCTAGGATGACCCAAGCCACGCCCTGGCCTCTATGCGGAATGGTGCTTGTAGAATCTGACTGAGGTGAAAAACTAAGGTGACATAGTACCTAGATTTGACCCAGGGAATCTGTCCTCCAGTCCTAGGCCTATTAGGCTAATGTTTCACCATATGCGAGAATTCACAGCAGTGACAAATAAGGATGTCAGGGCACAGCATACTGTGAATCGCGTTATACCATATTATATAATAATCTCAGATAAGGGATCCTGGAGAGCGTACTGGGTCTTTATGTAGAACTGTAGTACTTTAGTACTTCACAGTGGGTATGATAAACAAACTGTATACGAGTCAAAAAATCTGTGAGTCAGATCATATACAGCCCATCAGAACCCAACTAATACTGAGACTTTTCCTTCATATGGTTTGAACCTCTTTTTGTTTTCGTATGTCATTTAATCGTGTTGACTAACAGGATTACAAGCGTTATATCATGGAAATTAGACAGGGCAAGACTAAGAAATCTGGGACGAGATTTGAATTTTCGGCAAAAAATTACCTGGGTGGATTACACTCTGGCTTATATACTAAGTGACCCACTAGCCTGGCACTGACGACCATTTTTCAGTAAGCTT